>Ga0172377_10004199_pt1 | contig 14849 bp, 8 predicted proteins | sample Pumphouse3metaG_FD_119749 | JGI IMG/M metagenome (GOLD analysis project Ga0172377, IMG submission 119749) | Leachate microbial communities from a municipal landfill in Southern Ontario, Canada - Pumphouse #3 metaG | ecosystem: Engineered > Solid waste > Landfill > Unclassified | place: Canada... | reverse complement strand
TCGGTGAGTTCTTTTTCAATAAAATCAAATGTTTCCTGTGGTGGTACCTGTCCCTCTGAATTCAATGACGCATCACGACTTACGGCCAACGGGACATTTCTGTAGCTTCCCAAAAGTCTTATATAGAACCAGGCCCTCAACGTGCGGCACTGTGCTTTAAGATTGTTATATTCTTCCGTACTGAAATTGAATTTTTCAGGATCCAGAGTATTCAGATCGTCCAGAACATAGTTGCATTGCATTATCCCGGAAAAACAGCCCTCCCACTCTGTTTTAATTAACTCGTCTTCAATGGTCCAGGTGTGATAATGAAGTCTGCTCCAACGTCCCCCGTCTTCCCACCAGTCATCCTTTTTCCACGTTGCCACCAAATCTCCCGACAATCCTTCCAACTGGTGACGGGATTGAATGCTCCAATAGGCGTGTTCAAAGGGGCGGAATACTGCCCGGATCACATCCATCTGCGTGTTGTAGTAATTTTCACTGGCAACCTGATCATAAATGGTCTCATCCAGGTTCGTGCAGTTTGCTAAAAGAACAAAAGCAAATACTGTTAACGTATATCTGAAATATTTCATCTTTACTTTGATTTATATTTAAAAATCTATCTGAATTCCGGCAATTACCTGGCGACTGGACGGGTAATAGCTTCTTGACCCGGAAGCGCCGGGCTGCAAACCGTTTATCTGATAAGTAGAAGGATCCACTCCGGAAAAGCCGGTAATAGTCAACAGATTGCGTCCGGTAAGATAGATTCTTATCCCTTTCAAATAATCATTATTCAGGTTGAAAGTATACCCCAGATTAAGCATGTCCAGTTTGACGTAATCCCCTTTTTCCAGGAAATAGTCACAAACGACAGGATTGCCTTTGAACAATTTATTTTTAGTGTAGGCAATCTTCATTATGTTACCCACTTCATCCTGGAACCCATAATAGAATTCGTGAATGTTGAAGATGTCAAATCCGAAAGCGCCGCGAAAATAAACGGATAGGTCCCATTTTTTATAGCGGAAAGTATGCGTCATTGATGCTGTAAATAAGGGGAGACCGTTTCCAACTTCATACATGTCTTCATCTGTAGCTGACAAACCGGGTATAAGATCACCGTTTTTGTCATATACCAGCCAGTCACCCTGTTTGTTTACACCTGCGAATTTCCACATATAGTAAGTGCCCAACCTCTTGCCGGCTTCAATCCGCTGCAGATAATGAAAGGGAAAAGGGTCTTCCGTGCCCGCTACATAATAGTAATCCTGGCCTACGTATTCTGAATTTGAAAATGACACGAACTCATTATTCATAGACGAACCGGCAAGGTCTATGGAGTACACGAAGTCTTGATTGTTCACTGCTGTCCAGTGAAGATCCAGTTCCAGACCACTGTTCTTCATGGTACCTACATTGACAAAAGTGGTTGAATATAAATAGGGAGGAATGGGAACATTATAGTCTCCCAGAAGGTCTTGTTGTGTTCGTTTGTAATAGTTAATTGATCCAGACAATCTGTTATCAAAGAAGGAGAAATCGATCCCCACATTCCAGTTTATCCCTTTTTCCCACTTCAAGTCAGGATTTACGTTTTTGGAAGGTCCCCAGACTGTAAAAAACTGACCATTATAATAATAGTCACCAAAACCCGTTATTGTGTTGAGTGAAAGGTAACTGTCAAAATTTTGATTTCCGGTAATTCCAAAATCCGCGCGAATCTTAAGATCATTGATCCAGCCGGCCTCTTTTACCCAGGGCTCCTGACTGATACGCCAACCTGCAGAAAAAGCGGGAAAATTTCCCCATTTATTGTTTGCTCCAAATTTAGAGGAACCTTCCCGGCGGAATGAGACGGCAGCAAGGTATTTGCCCATATAGTCATAATTGATCCTCCCAAAAAATGCGATCAACTTCGCATCGTTCTTGTACGAGCCCATTCCCACATAACCTTCCTCACGTGCCCAGGCGCCTTGAGAAAGGTTGTTGTATGTTATGCCGTCATTTGGAAAATTCTTGTTTTCAGCATTCATCCCTGAATTTTGGAAATACTGGTATGAATAGCCTACCATTACCTTCAGGTTGTGATTCCTTAATGACTTGTAATAATTTGCCAGCCATTCAAGGGAATACTGGCTGTTTTTTGAATAGCTTTTTGAAGCCTCTCCCTCCCAGCCTTTGCTAATGCCTTCCGTATTAGTGGAAGGACGAAACCAACTGTTGTAATAGTCATTCTGCTGATCTGCAAATGTCAGCTGTGTGGAAAGGTCTCTTGTAATATTCATTTTTACAGTGGCATCCCAATCAAGAAATTTTAACTCACGGTCATCCTTTACAGTCATAATTTCTTCAACAGGATTATAACCTGCCTGCTGACCAAAGAAACTGAAGTACATGGAAGGATTTTCCGGATCCATAATGGGTGTGGTCGGATTTGCCTCTATCGCATTGTGAAAAACATGCCAATCGGCAGATTTGGCTTTCACGATCCTAGGCGCGACATTAGCCGTAAAAGTGAAAAGCCCGCTCTTTGTTGTGTGGTTAATTGAAGCACGAAGGCCATATTCCATCCTTTCTGAACGTCTGTCTATACCTTTTGCATCCCTGAAATCTGTGCTGACACGATAATTTGTCTTAGTACTTCCTCCTGACAAAGTCAAAGTATGCTGGTGGGTAAGACCAATACGGCTTACTTCTTTCAGCCAATCCACATTCCCTCCGTAATCCGCTCCGCTGCCATTGGCCACTTTGTTTTCACGGTACTCATCGGCTGTCAGCATATCCAGTTCTTTGATCATGATATCTGCAGAGACCTGCCCGTAATATGCAGTATGTACGTTGCCGTCGGAAGTTCCTTTTTTGGTAGTGATCAAAACCACACCATTGCTGCCTCTTGTACCATATATTGCCGATGCCGCCCCGTCTTTTAAAATGTTAATGGATTCAATATCATTTTGATTGAGGTTTGACATATTCCCCCCGGGAACGCCATCAATTACGACAAGTGGTCCCAGCCCGGCAGCCCTTGACGAAATTCCGCGTATCTGTATACTTGCCTTGTTATTGGGATCAGCCGATCCGGTATTAACCACCGATACTCCTGAAACCTTCCCCTGGATCAACATCGCAGGGTCCATGGAACTGGAGGACAAAAAATCTTTTGAGGAAACATGTGCAATGGCACTGGTCAATTCCTTTTTGTCCATTGTTCCATAACCTATAACAATGGTTTCATTCAAATAATGTGTGTCCTCCTCCATTGCAAAATCAATATTTGTATTTTCTTTTACAATGGCAGTTGCAGTCTTGTATCCCATCATTATTGCCTCAACTGTGTCCTTTTCAGAGACTATAAGAGAGTATTTTCCATCAGCGCCCGTGGTGGTCCCATTAGAAGTGCCCCTGACCATTAGGGTCACTCCCAATAGTAATTCATCCGTGCGTGCGTCTGATACCACACCACTAATTTTCAGATTCTGGGCCGTTGCTGTAAGTGAACTCGCAAGAATAAAACACGTACACGTCAGAATAAATAATTTGCTCTTTATTTTCATTATTAGTTGTTTTTAGCTTTTTAGATCGTTCAATTTATTCGGATGAGACAAATGTATTTAAGTATAAAAAGACAATCAATGAATTAAGATGGAAATATAGATGACAAAAAAAATAACAATCAGATAGTGTGATTGTTAGAGAGAATGAATGAAGGGCGATTTAAGATCAGTTATTTAGAAATTGCCATTACCAGAGCATCAAACTGATCTTTTGACACAGAGGCTTTGGATTTAATCTTGTTTTTGTATACATATATGGTATTTACAGACAGATGCAGGTACTCCGCCACCTGAGCAGGATCATCAATGCCGAGTCTCATCAAAGCAAAAATTCTCACTTCCATAGGAAGCGCACCACTCTTATCTAGTGTTATGCATGCATCTTCATTCATAAGTGAATTGAATGCTTCAATAAAATTTGGAAATAACGCAAGGAAAGCGGTATCGAATGCTGCATATATTCTTTCTCTTTCTTCCTTAATATCAATATTATACAAAATTGCTTTTGCGTCTTCATATTGCCTGGTGGTAATTTTTCTGATGGCAGCCAGGGATTCTTTTTCCACATTATTTACAAAAGAAGTGTTTCCATGCAGTGACTGCATTATGTAACGGTCTTTTATCACGCTTGTCTCTTTCAATAGACTGTTTACATCAGCCAGCAAATCATTCGCTTTTCTAATTTCCCTTGACTTGGAGCTCAGGATTAGGAGAAGAATAATAGTTAAGACCAGGAAAAAGAGAACAACAGACCCTCCAACCATAAAAATCAAACGCTGACTGTTAACATCAGAGTAACGTGATTGTTCAATAGCCGGAAAAATGGAATTAATTTCCACCATCCTGAGTCTGGAATTATAAAACTGCGCATCACTTAATGCTAACTGAATGTATCTGTAAGCATGAGAAATATCCTTTTGAGCATACATATACTCAGCCAGAACTTTAGCAGATGTGGTTTCGTGTACGCAAGACTTTATGTCGTAAATGGCCGAGATAGCGCGGTAATAGGTTGCTTCTTCAACCAGTTGCATAGAGTCACAGGCATTTGCCAGGATAGAATATTGCACGGCAAGCTGATGCTCATCCAAATTGAATAAACTAATCAGGTTTTTCCTGCCATCGATGGCTAATTCGTCAGAATATTCCTGAAGAAGAGCTATTTCAAGGGAAATCCAATGATAATAATATGTATAATCCGAAGCATATTTAAGTGCCAACTTGTAATACTCAAGAACCTTTCTGTCATATTTTTCAGTCAGATAAGGTGTTCCATCTACATAGGAAGAAAGATTTTGATAGGTACTTGCACATAATACATAGAAATTGACCAAAATCTCGTCAGGGACTTCTTCAGGCTGGAAATTTCGGATTATTTCCAACGCTTCATTAAAAAACCCTACGGATTTATAACAAAATAATAATGCGGCCTGAGCTATGGCCACATCTGTTCTTTTACCCGATTTTAATGCAAATGATTCCAGTTTTCTTGCATATACATATGCCGAATCATACTGATAGTACTTATATTCTTCAAATAACTGATTACAAATATTAAACTCATTGGGACGACCGGATGAAATTTGAAGTTCCTCAAACAGATTTCTGATTCTGAGCTCCTTAGGTTTACAGTATTGCTCCTGTTTTTCTATCGTCTCATCCAACTCTTTCAGAACAGCCTTAACATCACTCTGCTGCACTGATAATTCAAAAGAAAGTACAATGGATAAAAAAGCTGAAAGAACGTACATATTTATACTGGTTCTAGGTTATACTGGTTCTAGGTTTGAAATTTAAAGTTATGCAAAAATCGCCACTTCGTCCTCAAAAAGATCTTATATGTCTTCGAATCGCAGAAAATCTCAGTCAGAAAACAAGGGATTCATCCACAAAAACGGGCCTAAATGTGGATGGATAGCAGAAACAGGTGGAGCCTTAGTGCGCCAAAACTGAGGGCTAATTTTTAATTGTCTGTAATTCAGATGTTTGAAAATTTGTCTGAAAAAGTGGCGCCCCAAGGTTCCACCTCCCACATTGCGACTGGAGCATGCGATCGGGAGGTGGTAAGTAGTCAAAACAGCGCCTACCGCTGTAATTCATACAATATGAACGTATTGCGTATTTTTGTAACAGTGCTGCTACTTACTACCTCCCCCTCAAATTGCCCAAAAACAGCAAAAACCAGGGGACGTGGTAAGTAGAGAAAACCAGGTCGATTCTTCTAACGTGCTTACATTTAGTCCATTGCCAATTTTTGCAACACCGCCGTTACTTACTACCTCCCGCCAAAATGCACTCTGAAGCACCCTCACCGGTACTGTATAGCCTCGGCCAAATGCTGGATCTCTATGGCAGCGGAGCCGTCCAGGTCTGCAATAGTGCGGGCCAGGCGCAGGATCCGGTGGTAGGCCCGGGCCGACAGATCCAGCCGGAGCGCGGCTTGTTTGAAAAACGACAAGCAGCCCGGTGTCAGTTCACAATACCGATGCAGTTGGTCTACTTTCATGTGGGCATTGCAGTGAATTCCGCAGGTATTACGGAACCGTTCCCGCTGGATTTCCCGCGCCTTCTCTACCCTGCGCCGAATAACCGCAGACGATTCCGCAGAAGCTCCGGATAACCCGGCAACGGCAGATGACGGGACAGACCCTCCGGAAGAGCCGGCAACCGCAGAAGCTCCGGATGACCCGGCAACGGCAGATGACGGGATAGACCTTCCGGAAGAGCCGGCAACCGCAGAAGACCGGATAGCCCCTCCGGAAGAACCAGTAGAAGCACCGGACAACCGACCTGAAGCAGAGGTCCGGCCAGAAGCACCTTCTTGCTCCGGGATCAGATCATCTATTTCCACCGGTTTGACTTGTAGCTGAATGTCTATGCGGTCCAGCAGGGGTCCGGAAATACGGCTCCGGTAGCGTTGCACCTGGTATTCCGTACAAATACAGGCCCGGGAGGGGTGGCCGCGGAAGCCGCAGGGACAGGGATTCATTGAGGCCACCAGCATGAACCGCGCCGGATACGATACTTTGTAACGCACGCGGGACAATTGGATGGTTCCGTCTTCCAGGGGCTGGCGCAAGACTTCCAGCGCACGTCCCTGGAATTCGGGTAACTCGTCAAGATACAGGACGCCGTTGTGCGCCAGGGATATTTCACCGGGCAAAGCCGAGGCGCCCCCGCCCGTAAGGGAAACCACAGAAGCCGTATGGTGCGGGGAACGGAACGGGCGGGAGCGCATGAGCCCCTCTTCGTTCCGGGGAACCCCGGCAACCGACCAGATGCGGGTGGTTTCCACGGCCTCGGCCCGGGATAAAGGCGGAAGGATGCCCGGCAGGCAACGTGCCATAAAGGTCTTCCCTGCTCCCGGGGGTCCGCTCATCAATACATTGTGACCCCCTGCGGCAGCCACCTCCAGGGCCCGGCGTGCCTGGGCCTGTCCCCTGACTTGTGCAAAATCGGGATAATCTGCTTTAAGTTGACCATCAGTCCCGGAGAGATCCGGTTTAAGGGCGGATTCTCCCCCAAAACCTTCTACCAGGTCCAGCACCTGTGCCAAATGGGTGACTCCGTAAACATCAATCCCGTCTACCACAGAAGCTTCCCGGGCCGATTCCAACGGAAAAATGCAGGCCTTGAAGCCGCAATCCTTTGCGTGCAGGGCCGTGGACAACGCCCCCCTGACCGGCCGAACGGTTCCGTCCAGCGCCAATTCTCCCATGCAAAGCGTGGTGCCCAGCATGGGGGCTTGTATCTGTTCAGATGCCGCCAGAACCGCCAGGGCCAGCGGAAGGTCATAGGCCGAGCCTTCCTTCCGGATATCTGCCGGTGCCATGTTGATCACGATCCGTTTGCAGGGAATGCGCAGCCCAACCGATTGTACTGCAGTCGAAATGCGTTGCTGGGATTCCCGGACCGCGCTGTCGGGCAGCCCTACAAGATAAAAATTGATTCCCGTGGAAACATCCGCCTCTATAGTAACGGTGATGGCCTCTATACCGCACACCGCACTGCCATATGCCTTTACCAACATACTCTACACATAAAAAATCCAATACCGTGCGGGAAAAAAAAGTTCCGGAAACTGGCACCGGAGACCAGACACCTGACACCGGGGACCAGACACCTTGCACCGGGGACCAGACAACTTGCACCGGGGACCAGACACCTTGAAGCAGGCGTCCGGGCCAGGCTCCTGGAACCTAGAACAGTCCGTGCAGGCGGGCGTCAATCTTATCTATCACCACGCTGAAATCTTCCGGATTGTCCTCCACCTGGAGGTTGTCTACTTCCAAAATCAATTTGGGACCCTCGTATTCCGCGATCCATGTTTCATACCTTTCATTCAGCCCGGTAAGGTAATCCAGCCGTATGGAATTTTCGTATTCCCTGCCTCTTTTCTGGATACGCTTAACCAGCGTGGGGACAGAAGCCCTCAGGTATATGATCAGATCGGGTGCGGGTATTAGTGATATCATCAGCTGGTACAGCCTGATGTAATTGTCAAAATCACGAGTGGACATCAACCCCATGGAATGCAGGTTGGTGGCAAATATGCATGCGTCTTCGTATATGGTACGGTCCTGGATAACAGTTTGTCCTGTTTTCTGGATTTCAACAATGCCCCCCAGGCGGCGGTTAAGAAAGAATATCTGCAGGTTGAAAGACCACCTGTGCATATCTTCGTAAAAATCTGTTAGATACGGATTGTCAACTACTTCTTCATACTTGGGAACCCACCCGTAATGTTTGGAAAGAAGTCTTGTAAGTGTGGTTTTTCCGCTTCCTATGTTTCCGGCAACAGCTATATGCATACCAAATGATTTATGTAGAACAAATATAGGCAATTTTTACGGCCTTAAAACAATTAACACGTAATTAACAAAAATTGTTGTTACGTGGATTTTTTTTACATAACTTTGCATATAACCTGATAGATGTCTACTATTCATAATCTTAATTAACTATGAAGAAAATATTGAATATTCTCATCCTCGGTGCGGTGTCGCTGATAATGGCATCTTGCGCTACAACGAGGATCCCGGCCGACTATTCCGGAATTGTTTGTGGAGAACCGGTTTTTGACGTTCAGCAGAACGGGACAGTCAAGATCTCATTTTGTGTTGAAATCCCCGCCAATTATTTCGAAAAAAGGATCACTTTCAGCATAATGCCTTCCATACTTTACGCCAACGGAGATGTTAAGGAATTGCCTTATTATACCGTTCAGGGCTACGGTGTGGTAGACACCAATTATCCCGTTGTTGACTGGTCTGTCCAGCAGGTATTGTGCTACAGCACTACCGTTCGTTATCACGACGGTCTGGCTACGGCAAAATTGCAAACACAAGGATGGACTTACAACTGCCTGAGCAAGGAAGAAATGATCCTGCCACTGTGCAACTGGGCCTTTGCCGTTCCCCTGACACCGGTTTTGCCCGTTTACATGGCACATTTTGCTTCAGAATCTGATGCGCGGGCAGCTCTCAAAGGGAAGATTTATTTCCCGGTAAACGGATACACCGTTACACGCTCTATTACCGGCCAGCCCGAAATCACACGCGTTCTGAATTCACTCAAGCAGCTAACTGCCCGGAATGACTTTGTGATCACCCAAATTGACGTGGAAGGAAATGCATCACCTGAAGGCACCGCCCGCATCAACGACCCGCTGGCTAAAAGACGTGCCGAAAGCACCCGTAATTTCTTTGCACAGGCATTGAAAGACAACGGGTACAATAAAGAAGTTCCCGCCAGCTCATGGACGGTAACCAGTACTTCCGGCATGGGATTCTGGAACGAGTTTTACACCGCTATCAAGGAATCCGAAATAAGCAACAAAGACCAGCTGGCAGAACGTTTCCTCCGCCTGGCCTCCAACCCGGCTGAAGCCGAAAAGCAAATTCGTGCCGAGATCGCCTCGAACGCTGAGGTGAAGAATGTGATGCTTCCGCTGCTTCGTTACGGAGCCGTTTCCGTGAACTTTGAACCCATCCAGCTTACGGCCGAAGAGATCCGCATCATTGCCGACAACCAGCCCGAGTACCTGACACCCAATGATATTATACAGGCAGCCCTGGATCTGGAACCCGATGATGCCATCATGCTCTACAAGAGATCCCTGGAACGTTATCCGGATGCCGTGGAACTGTATGTAAACCTGGCCTACAACCAAATCCTTAATAAAGACCTGGAAGCAGCTCAGACCACCTTGACAGAGGCAAAACTGGTAGCCGACGAACAGGATGAAAAAGACATGATCGCTTTGCAGTGCGCCTGCATTGCCATGAGACAGGGTGAATACGACAAAGCCGCTTCTGCACTGGATGCCATTTCCGACAAAGAATTGACTGAATATTACAACGGGGTTCTGGCAATTTATCAGGATGACAATGACAAGGCTGTGCGCCTGTTGTCAGACAGTAAAGACATCAATTACGCCATTGCCTTGCTCAATAAAAACCAGGTAAAAGATGCCCTGAAAGTATTGCAAGACCTGGATCAAAACGATGCTTACGTACTCTACACAACCGGTGTGGCATACGGTCGTATCAACGAAAATGCCCAAGCCCGTGAATTTAAGGCCAAAGCATTCCAGCTTGATCCTTCCCTAAGATATTTAGACAACTAGACCCAATAGCCTGAAATTGATGAAAGCCTCCTCCCGGAAGAGAGGGGGCTTAATCATTTGACGCCGAAGATTTACACATGCCCGACACGCTCAGACAGAAAGGACAAAGAAGGCTTTTAATAAAGGAGTTGGCCGGAAAATACAACTTCAATCCGGAAGTTTTACAGGCAATGGAACGTGTCCCTCGTCACCTTTTTGTGGATAAGGGACTGGAACATTTAGCCTACAAAGACAAACCCCTTCCTATCGCAGCCAGGCAAACGATATCCCAACCCTATACGGTAGCCATGCAAACCCACCTTCTGGATTGCCGGAAACAGGACAAAGTCCTGGAAATAGGAGCGGGCTGCGGATACCAGGCCGCCATACTTATGGCAATGGGATTTCGGGTATATTCCGTTGAACGTATCCGCGAACTGTTCCTCCAGGCACAAAAAAACCTGGCCAATACCGGATTTGACCCGAATGTATTATTCTATGGGGACGGTTTTGCCGGACTTCCCCAATTTGCTCCTTTCAGCGGTATACTGGTTGCCTGCGGGGCCCCGGAAATTCCGCAGGTTTTAAAACAACAACTGGCCCTGAACGGGAAGATGGTCGTCCCCGTAGGAAAAAATGAACAACGTATGTTGCGTATAACACGGACCGGACCTGATGAATACAAAACCGAAGATTTCGGGGCTTATCAATTCGTACCCATGTTGGGAGGAACACAAAGATAGCTGAACATGGAATGTAAGACCTTTTATTTCAATGCATTGAGAACCTGTTGCTATGTGGCTTACGATGCTACCGGCTGCTGCATCATTATAGACCCCGGCTGTTTTGGAGAAAACGAAGAACAACGCCTGGTGCATTACCTGCGGGACCATCAACTGACACCCCGGTTCATAGTCAACACACACGCTCACTTTGATCACCTGATGGGACTCCGTTTTCTACTTGGTCAATATGACATCCCGTTCCGCCTGCATTCTCTGGAAGAACATAATTTGAAACGTGCCTCGGATATTGCCCGCTTATTCGGATTTCAAATGATTCAGCCCGAGTGTGACTATATCCCGCTGGAAGACGGAGAAACACTTACTTTCGGCACATCGGCACTCAAAGTAATTCATACTCCGGGGCACAGTCCCGGGAGTGTCTGCCTGTATGATACTAACGGTAACCGTCTGTTTTCCGGAGACCTTCTATTTGCCGGAAGTGTTGGACGTACAGACCTTCCCGGGGGAGATTATAACCTGCTGGCAAAATCTCTTTCCGAAAAAATAAGCCCCCTGCCTGCACAAACTGTCGTTTTACCGGGGCACGGCCCGGCAACCACCCTGGCAGAAGAAACAGCCCACAATCCCTACCTGCAAGATCTTTCCTGAACACCATGTCCGAGAGTTACATACGCATAGAAGGAGCCCGGGTAAACAACCTGAAGAATATCAGCCTGGATATCCCGCGCCATGCTTTGTGCATTATTACCGGACTTAGCGGAAGCGGGAAATCTTCCCTGGCTTTTGATACCCTCCATGCAGAAGGACAACGCCGCTACCTGGAAACACTCTCGGCTTATGCCCGTCAATACCTGGGAACACTGGAACGTCCCGACGTGGACCACATCTCGGGCCTGAGCCCCATCATTGCCATTGAACAGAAGACAACCACACGGAACCCCCGTTCGACAGTAGGTACCGTAACAGAGATATACGATTTTTTGCGACTGCTTTATGCCAGGGCTTCCATTGCCTATTCACCGACAACGGGAAAACCCATGATCCGTTATACTGCAGAACAAATGGTTTCCCTGATCTCCAACCGGTACGGGGGAAAAAAATGCATCCTTCTGTCTCCCATAGTCAGGGGCAGAAAAGGCCATTACCGTGAATTGCTGGACCAGATCCTGAAAAAAGGATTCCTGGAAGTGCGTATAGACGGTGAAATCACCCAGATAACACACAACATGATGCTGGACCGCTATAAGGTCCACTTCATTGAAATTGTTGTAGATAAGCTGATTCCACCCGTAGAAGATCAGGCAGACCAGGCCGGTTTTTCCCGCTTACGCGAGTCCGTAAACACGGCTTTGTATCACGGAGACGGGTCTTTTGCCGTTCTGGATCCCGATACGGACCAGATCCGTCATTTCAGCAAACACCTGATGTGCCCGGAAAGCGGCTTGTCATTTTCCGAGCCTGCTCCCCACACGTTTTCCTTCAATTCTCCCCAGGGAGCCTGTTCCCATTGCAAAGGGCTTGGTTTTACCACCCGTATAGATCTGAAAAAGATCATGCCGGATATGTCTCTTTCCATTGCACAGGGAGGGCTGGAGCCTTTCGGGAAATACAGGGACAATACCCTCTTTCGCTACCTGGAAGGAATCACCAGGAAATACGGATTTTCCATGGACACGCCCCTGTCCGATATCCCGGAAGAAGCTATGGATACACTGCTTTACGGCAGTGAAGACCTCATATATGTAACCTCTCCCCTGGGTGGCACCTATACCATAACCTTCCCCGGCCTGGTCAACCGAATGGAACAACTGAACGAAGAATCTGAAAGCAAGCTGATGACCCGGGAACGTTACCTGGAAGAAATACCCTGTCCCGCATGCCATGGCAGCCGCCTGAATGAAACAGCCCTTTGTTTTCGCTTTGCAGACAAAACCATTGCCCAACTGGCAGCCATGGACGTACAAGTGCTTGCCGGATGGCTGGACGGCATTGAGGAGCGGATATCGGATCGTCAGAAAGCCATCGCCCGGGACGTTCTCAAGGAAATCCGCGACCGGCTGCAATTCCTCATAGACGTGGGGCTTTCTTACCTTTCCCTGGACCGTGGAACCCGTACGCTCAGCGGCGGGGAAAGCCAACGGATCCGGCTTGCCACACAGATCGGATCCACCCTGGTCAACGTATTGTATATTCTTGACGAGCCGAGTATAGGGCTGCATCAGCGCGACAACCGTCGCCTGATACAGGCCCTGGGAAAACTTCGCGACTCGGGGAATTCCGTGCTTGTTGTAGAACACGACGAGGAAACCATCCGCAGCGCAGACTGGCTGGTGGATCTGGGACCGGGAGCCGGACGCAAAGGCGGGCAACTGCTTTATTCAGGACCAATTAAAACCTTTTTGGAACAGACACATCCTGACAGCCTTACCTGGCAATACCTTACCGGGAAACGGAGCATCTCCGTTCCCGGGCACAGGCGGTCAGGTAACGGGCACGTATTGCGCATTAACGGAGCTTCCGGCAACAACCTGAAAAACATCACGGCAGACTTTCCATTGGGTTGTTTTATCTGTATTACCGGAGTCAGCGGAAGCGGTAAATCCAGCCTGATCAATGAAACACTTCTGCCCGTACTTACCAGGAAATTTTACCGTTCCAAAAAGCATCCGCTTCCCTATGAATCGGTTTCAGGGATTCAGTACATTGACAAAGTAGTGGAAGTGGATCAGTCTCCCATTGGCAAAACGCCCCGGAGCAACCCGGCTACTTATACCAACGTGTTCGGGGAAATCCGCAAACTGTTCGCATCCTCGCCCGATGCCAAAACACGCGGTTTCAAGGCCTCCCGGTTTTCATTCAATATCAGGGGGGGGCGTTGCGAAGCCTGCAAAGGGGCGGGCATACAACAAATAGAAATGAACTTTCTGCCCGATGTTAATATAACCTGTCCCGTATGCCGCGGCCAACGCTACAAAAGCGACACCCTGGCCGTGCGTTATAAAAACAAGAACATCTACCAGGTACTGGACATGTCCGTGAACGAGGCGGTAGACTTTTTCAAACACGTACCTGCCATTATTCAAAAAATCAAAACGTTACAGGATGTGGGGTTAGGGTACATCAAGCTTGGACAACCCTCCACCACCCTGAGCGGCGGAGAATGCCAACGGGTAAAACTGGCTGCCGAATTATCCAGGATCTCTACCGGGAACACCCTGTATATTCTGGACGAACCCACTACCGGATTGCACTTTGAAGATGTCAAGGTGCTATTGAACATATTGCACCAATTGACCGATAAGGGCAATACAATCCTGATCATAGAACACCATCCTGACATTATCAGATCTGCCGACTATGTCATAGATCTGGGCCCCGAAGGAGGCAACCGGGGAGGAAACATTGTAGGGACCGGAACACCGGAAGAACTGGCAGAAAATTTGCAATCTTACACCGGAAGATTACTAAAAGAATGGTTACAACAATGATTAACCTATGAAAACATTACAAGAGATCAACAAGGAATGGAACGGGAAAAAAGCAGACAAATACCTGGCTGCCCTGGTGGATAACCGCCTGAAAAGCCTGGATTTTGTTCTTTATAACCCGCACAATATAAAATTTATTGATTATTCACATCCCGACGGACGCAGGACCTATGTCCGTTCACTTTCTTTCGTGTTGCAGAAAGCCGTGCGGGATCTGTTTCCCGGCAGCAAGCTCAGGATTTCCTATGCGGTGGGGAACTCCCTATATTGCGACATTGTATTTCCCGACGGACGGGAAGAAACAGACGAAGACATGGCCCTGATCCATGCGACCATGTCTGCCATTGTAGAAAAAGACATTCCTTTCAGAAAGGAAAAAATGTGCACGGGTGATGCCCAGAAAATATTCGCAGCCAACGGGTTCCCGCAAAAAGCACTCTTACAGGAAACAAGAGGCCATTTTTAT
>Ga0172377_10004198_pt1 | contig 14849 bp, 13 predicted proteins | sample Pumphouse3metaG_FD_119749 | JGI IMG/M metagenome (GOLD analysis project Ga0172377, IMG submission 119749) | Leachate microbial communities from a municipal landfill in Southern Ontario, Canada - Pumphouse #3 metaG | ecosystem: Engineered > Solid waste > Landfill > Unclassified | place: Canada... | reverse complement strand
TTCTTCGCCTGCTCCACATGCGTCTTGTCACTGCGCTTGAAGAGGATTCCCCCGAAAATGAGCGGATGCAGTGTCTTCAATCTGCCGCCGAAGCACTCCGGAAACCCCGTCGCTTCCTCCACAGGCGTTACTTTGATTTTGGCTTTCTCCAGGGCTTTTTGCGTTCCTCCCGTGGAGAGGATTTCGAAACCGAGTTCAGTGAGCCCCCGGGCGAATTCCTCGATGCCGTGTTTGTCACTGACCGAGAGGAGGGCGCGCTTGTTCATGAGAAGAAACGACTGTCTGAGTCTAGCGATGCCGCAGAGGGAAGCCAAGGAAAACGAATGAGGAAATGAGAGGAACATGATTGACTCATCGATCGTCCGGTCCATACTTTGGCTATGAATAGCCCAGAAGCCAAGACGTTGGAGGCCACTCAGACTACGCATGCCGCCTGCGAAAAGCAGACCAACCAGCACCTCGCTAACCTGGATGCCTTGGTCCAGGAAGTTGCTGACCCCGCTCTCCAGAAACGTTTTGCATTAGAGCAGCTTATGATTTACCAATCTTTGATGGAAGAGCGCGCTGCGTCAGCAGCACTCAGTCTCGAGCGCGGGAATCTCACCGCGATGAATGGGGCCATGGCAGTGGAGCAACTCCAGAGGCGCATTCGGGAATTGACCGAAAAAGGAGCCGCTCAATAAGCGAAAAACCCGACGGGGGAGATGCTCCCGCGGCGGGCCTTTCGGGTTGTGCGAAATCAGATGAACAGTGCAGCCAGTGCGAGCGTCAACGTCGAGAAGAGCTTGATCAGCACGTGCAGGCTGGGGCCGGCAGTGTCCTTAAATGGATCGCCCACCGTGTCGCCCGTGACGGCGGCCTGGTGCGCGGGGCTCTTCTTGCCGCCGAACGCTCCCGACTCGATGAACTTCTTCGCATTATCCCATGCGCCACCGGCGTTATTCAGATAGGCGGCGAGGATCACGCCCGTGATCGTACCGACCATCAAGAGGCCCGCTGCCGCTTCCGCGCGGAAGATCACGCCCACCGCGATCGGAGCGATGACGGCCACGAGGCCGGGGAGGACCATTTCTTTGAGCGCACCCTTGGTGGCGATGTCCACCGCGGCGGCGTAATCCGGCTCCTCCGTCCCCTGCATAATGCCGGCATGCTCCCTAAACTGCTTGCGGACTTCCTCCACGATCACGCCCGCAGCGCGTCCAACGGCGCGGATGGTGAGTGAGGTGAAGAAGAAGACGACGACCGCGCCGAGGAAGGCGCCGATGAAGACGGGAACCTTGGCGAGATCCACGACGGTGATGTGCGCTTCCTCCAGGAAGGCCGAGAAGAGCAGGAAGGCGGCGAGCGCGGCGGACCCCACGGCGTATCCCTTGGTGAGGGCCTTGGTGGTATTGCCACACGCATCCAGCTCATCCGTGACCTTACGGAGTTCATCGGGGGCCTTGCTCATCTCCACGATGCCTCCGGCGTTGTCTGTGATGGGTCCGAACATATCCATGGCGAGCACGTAGCCCACCATCGTGAGCATGCCCATGGTGGCGACAGCCGTGCCGTACAGACCACCCGCGGCGATGCCGGTTTGCTCACCAAACCAGTACGAGGCGAAGAGGGCGGCGCACACCGTCAAGACCGAGAGGCCCGTCGACTCCATGCCGATGGCCGTTCCCGAGATGATGTTTGTGGCATGGCCGGTCGTGCAGGCCTTGGCAATCGCTCGCACCGGGCGGTGGTCTTTGCTGGTGTAGTAGTCGGTGATGTAGACGAAGGCGACACTGGTCAGAATACCGGCGACTCCGCAGAGGAAGAACCACGGAGCGGCGTTCGAGAGCGAGAAGAAACCGATCAGTGCGCTCACGACTCCCATCGAAGCGTTCGTGCCGAGCATGAGTGCGGAGCACACGTAGAGAATGACGGTCGTGAGGATCGTCGTGATCCAGTAACCGCGCACCATCGCGCCCATGGGGCTGTCACCCTCCTTCGCGTGGACGGTGTAGACGCCGACGATGGTGGCGAGCAGTCCGAACGCGCGCAGCACGAGCGGGAAGAGGATGCCTTTGAGTCCGAAGACGGGGTAGAGCGCGACCCCCAGCACCATCGCGCCGATGTTCTCCGCCGAGATGGATTCAAACAGGTCCGCACCGCGGCCTGCACAGTCACCCACGTTGTCGCCGACCAGGTCGGCAACCACGGCAGGGTTGCGGGGATCATCCTCAGGAATGCCCGCTTCAATCTTGCCCACGAGGTCCGCGCCCACGTCGGCGGCCTTGGTGTAGATACCGCCGCCGAGCTGTGCGAAGAGCGCCACGAAGCTGGCGCCGAATCCGTAGCCGACGATCAATGCCGGGATGCGCTCGGCCGAGAAGCCCAGGCCGACGCGGTAGAAGAGATACAGGGCGCTGATCCCCAGAAGGGAGAGCGCGGTGATGACGAGCGCGGAGACCGTGCCGCTCCTGAGGGCCATCTGGAGAGCGCTATTCAGACCCTCGCGGGAACTCGCTGCCACTTTCAGGTTGGCTTTCGTCGCCACAATCATGCTCACCACGCCGGCGATGCCGGAGAGCAGACAACCGAGCAGGAACGAAATGCCCACTTCAAAGCCGTGTGCCCAGCTCTGCTCTCCTCCACTCAGGCCGTACACGATGATCATGAGCAGGCCGACGGTGATGGAGAGGAGCGTGATGGTGCGGTACTGGCGCTGGATGAAGGCGCGTGCCCCCACCGAAATTGCGTGTGCGACTTTCTCCATGGCGGGCGTGCCCGTGGGAGCGGCTTTTACCGCGTTCCAAAAGACAAGACTGTAGAGGAGTCCAATGACGGCGATGACCGGCGCGAGGACTTCCAGCAGGAGAGCATTCATACGAAAAGGGGAAAAGTGTACGAAAGCGCCCTTCTGCACGCGTTCAACAGCGGGCGTCAGGCAAGAGCCTAGGGGGAGAGTTTGTATTCCGTCAACTTTTCGTTCGGGAACCTCTGCAGGGTGGACTTTGCAGAAAACACTATTTTGTGCTATCATTACATAGTAAGACCCACATCCATGCCAGCTTCCCAAATACCCAATCAGACCTCGGAGCAGGGCGCAGGAGAAAGACAGAAACGCATTCTCATTGTGGAAGATGAGCTGCCACTGGCCCGTGCACTGGAAATCAAATTCCAGCATGAGGGATTCGATACGCACATCTGTCTTGATGGCGAAGAGGCGCTGCAGGAGATCACTGCAAAACAGTATGACGTCATCCTGCTCGATCTGCTCATGCCGCGGATGGATGGATTCACGTTTATGACAGAGATGAAGAATCGCGGCGTGCAGACACCCACGGTGATCCTCAGCAATCTTGGTCAGAGCAAGGATAAGGAACGCGCTCTGTCTCTGGGTGCCGTGGGGTACTACGTGAAGTCCGATACGCCTATCATGGAGATCGTCCGGCAGGTGCAAGCCCTTCTGGGTCAACAGGCCTCGTAGAGGAGTCGTCATGCGAGGGGGATCCGGTCTTGTATTGTGCCGTCCATTTTAACCTGACCGATGATTCTGCCGTTCGCGGTGCGCATCGCTGGATACTTGATGAACATTCCATAATCTTTCGTAGTATAGGTCGACAAAAACAGAGCGGCTCAGAAAAAAAGTTGTTACACTGCACAGGAGCATTTCTTCTTTTGTCCCGTTCGCTCTCTTCCTATCTCTTTCCCCATTTCCCATGAAACTTCGTTTCTCCCGAGAGGGGTTCACGCTGATTGAACTTCTCCTTGTCATCGGCATCATTGCCATTCTCGCTTCCATCGTCATTGTGGCGATCAATCCCAACAAGCAGATGGGGGATGCGCGCAATGCGCAACGCCGCAGTGACGTGAACACCATTCTGAATGCGGTGTATCAGTATGCCATTGATAATAACGGCACCATGCCGGGCTGCCTCGCCACCGGCAGCGGCGGGAGTATTTGCGTGAAAGGTTCAGCCTGCTCCGGCGTGACCGGAGGGTGCGACCTGGATTCCCTTACGGCGTCGTACATTGTGGAGCTGCCCACCGATCCTTCGGGTGCCACGGGCAATGACACGAACTACGATATTTCCCTCACGGGCGGACGTGTGACCGTTACTGCGTCTGAGGCGGAACAGGGTCAGACCATCTCTGTCACACGCTGAAGAGAGAAAGAGAGAGTTTTGTCAGATTTCCCCGCACTTTTGTTCCCGGGAGTGCGGGGTTTTGATTGCGCTCTGCCAAAGGGCATCGCCTGATGGAGAGCATTTCATTTTCTCAGGCACGGTCATGAGCCCAAGGGAATTCCCTATAGGCTCATGATGAAGAATCATGAAAGACAAACCTGCGGTTTTTCTCTCATGAGCTCTCTTTTCCCTTTATGGTGCGGCTCCAGCGCGGGACCCACGAGACCCGCGCTTCGCCGCGGTTTTTTCAGCATGGTCGATGTGTCGATGCTGACTGCACGGGTAATGGGGTTACGTCTGGGAGTATTGGATTGTCTGAAGAATATGGAAGAAGCCCGGTGGTAATGCCATCAGGGCTTCCTCGTGTGATTTCCTACTCTTCTGTACGCCGGGTTCTGTTCTCCGTGCAATGAAGCACGAAGAGATGACCATCTCTCTGGGATCCCGGTTACCCGTAGACCTCAATGCGGAGGGGTGATCGGCACAGCGGAACCACTGCGGAATTCCGATGACCCAAATCCTCCTTGCTCCACCTAGAGTTTGCCCCCCTTCGCTCCTCGCTCCGCTCGGAGCTACGGAGGGGTAAACCTCTTGCTTCGTGCGGTGAGTAGCGAAGGTCCACGCTGAGCGTGGCGTTTCATATGGCCCCGCGGAGCGGGGTCTCGTCTCTGTGGTACTGGTCCGCATGCAACCTTACCGGATATGCGTTGCATGGATGGGCGTTACCCACTAGGCGTTCCAATGGAGCCCGGACGTTCCTCCCTGTACCACTCGCTTGCGCTCGGGTGCAGGGCGATCATCCAAAGAGCAGGAAGCTTTATTCTCTTACGCCATTGCCTTTCAATCAAGGAATTCGTACCCTTTCCCCGTACGCCGCTTTAGCTCAGTGGTAGAGCAACTCACTTGTAATGAGTAGGTCCGGGGTTCAAGTCCCCGAAGCGGCTCCAGCCTTCTTTAGCTCAGCGGTACCCGCCCGAACGTACCGATGTTCGGTACGGGCGGGGAGCAACTCACTTGTAAGAGTTAAGTCCGGGGTTCCCTGCTCGCCGTAGCCCAAAGGGCGAAGGCGGGAAGTCCCTTAAAGCGGCTCCATCCGGCTTCGTCCGGCTGCTTTGCAGCTGAGACTTCGCCGAGATGTCGATCCAAAAATCAGTAACTTGCTTGTTGACAAGTGTGTTAGAAATATATAACATCCGTCCGTTCCCATTCTCCTATGACCCTCAAACAGTACACCGTCGTGCGCCTCGGTATCGTCATGCTGCTCTCCGCATTCATTGCCGCATCCATCGTCCAACACAACTACCTCTGGCCGGTTGTTGCGATGGTCATAGCCATGATCGTGCTGCTTGCGCTCCGCTCACGCGTGAAAGAGATTCTTGCCGATGAGCGCGACTACGCACTTGGCGGAAAGGCGGCGCGCTGGGCGATACAGGTATTCAGTCTGGCGGCGGTGGCGCTCATGTTCCTGTTTCTCTGGAAGGGCGAGCAGGATCCTCAGCTGACTGTCATCGCGCATGTTCTGGCGTATGCGGTCTGCGCGCTCATGTTGCTCTATTCGTTGCTGTTCAAGTTGTTGCAGAAGTACGGCCTGCGCGTCCCATGAGAAACCGCATCCGCGAATTCCGCACGCAGAAGAACATGACGCAAGAGGCTCTTGCGCGGGCTGCCGGTGTGCGTCGCGAAACGATCGTGTTTTTGGAACAGGGCAAATACAATCCTTCTCTGGAGTTGGCGCACCATGTCGCGGTTGCACTGGGACAGAGTATCGATTCTCTGTTTTTGTTCTGAGAAACGGCAAATGCGGCACAGGGGTTCGTAGTACACTTTCTCCGTGAAGCGGTCAGAACTTTTCTTAGGCTTGCTGCGGCTGCCCGTCGATGCACTGGCAGTGATGGCGGCGCTCCTGCTCGCGTACCGTCTGCGCGAAGCGCAGGTGGACCTCATCCCGGGTGTCCAGCTGCTGGAGCCGGCGACCACGCTGCCCACGCTCGGGTTCTACACGGATACATTCGTTGTGCCGAGCATGGGTGTCTTCCTCGCGCTGGCAGCGGTCATGGGCCTCTACGCGCTCCGCTCCACGCGGAGCGCCTGGTGGGAAATGGGGGGTGTCATCGCTGCATCGTTGCTCTGGCTCGTGCTGGTTGTGGCATGGTTCTTCTTCGTCGAAAAGCAGCTGTTCTACTCCCGCATGCTGCTCTTTCACGCCATCTTTTTTCTGGTGCTCTTCAGTGTGGCGGGCAGGACGACGCTCGTACTGCTCCAGCGCGCGATGCTCAGGCTGGGTATCGGGGTACGCATCGTCGTTTCGGTGGGACGGCACACGATCACTGCTCTCGCCCGGCGCACTCTCGAGCGAGATGCACGCTACCGGTACGTCGGACATCTCCCCGATCTGGCGGGTATCCGTCGTCTTGCACACGTCCCTGTGATCGATCTTGTCCTGCAGACGGATCCCAATCCGGACAGCGAAGAAACCGTGGCATTGATCGATTTCTGTCGCAGTCACCATATCGGGTACGGTTTCTTCCCTCCCGTATTCTCCGATGTTCCGCATCAGCTCAGGATCGAGCGATTGGGGATGCTCCCCATGATGCGCTTTCAGCCGACGCCTCTGGATGGCTGGGGACGCATTGTGAAGCGGGCGGGTGACATCGTCGTGGGTGCTGCACTCCTCATACTCCTCGCTCCCCTTTTTCTCCTCCTCGCACTCGGTGTCATTCTGGACAGTGGCTGGCCGGTATTCTTCGTTTCCCCCCGCGTGGGCGATTTCGGCCGCCGCCGGATCCCCATGCTCAAATTCCGCTCCATGGTGTGCGATGCCGAAGCGCGCAAGCAGGAGTTGTTGCACTTAAGCCACCGTGATGGGCCGCTCTTCAAAGTGCACTGCGATCCGCGCGTGACGCGATTCGGGCATTTCTTGCGACGCTGGTCGTTCGATGAGTTGCCCCAGCTCTTCAATGTGCTCGTGGGCCAGATGTCGCTCGTGGGGCCGCGCCCGCATCTGCCTTCCGAAGTGGAGCGCTACACGCATGTTCAGCGACGCGTCTTCGCCGTGCGTCCGGGCATGACGGGTCTCGCGCAGGTGATGGGCCGCAGTTCCCTTCCGTTCGATGAAGAAGTGAAATTCGACCTGCAGTATGTGGAAGAGTGGTCGCCGTTCCTCGATCTGTGGATTCTGTGGAGGACGATTTTTGCAGTGCTGAAGAAGGATGGTGCGGAGTGATGCACGGGAGGATGTCTCCGTTCTGTATTCAGATGGAACCGGAATTATGGCTTATTGAAGGGCGAATTGACATTGTGTTCATTCAGCCGTGGCCAGGAACGGCCACGGCTGCCGTTTCTCTTTTATTCTTTATGTATGGGCTTATATCGTACTGTGCTGAACGGCACATTCATGCTCGTGACGACCGTGACGAAAAATCGTGAGCCGTTCTTTACTGAGACGACATGTGCGCGAGAAGCAGTGGAAACGCTGTATCGGGTTCAGAAGCTACATCCCTTTTTTCTCTATGGGTTTGTGGTCATGCCCGACCATTGTCATTTTCTCATGTTTGTCCCTCAGTCGGAAACAATCAGCAGGATTATGAATGTTTACAAATCAGGTCTGACATTCAACACGGGCATCCCCAAAATCTGGCAGAAACGTTTCCACATCAAAACAGTGCGGAATCTGAGATCGGTTTTGCGTTACATCCACGGGAATCCTGTGAAAGCCGGTCTCGTCACTCGCCCAGAAGATTATCCTTGGTCATCGGCGCATGAACGATGGAAGGTAACAGTTTTGCCCTGATCTGCCTCATTTTCGCGCAATCATTTCAAAGCCCTACCCCTTCGTGGGTAGGGCGTCTAAAACAACTCCATCTGCGGCTTTCCCGATCCGGAAGCCGCTTTTTCTTCTTCATGCGCGAACTGTCGCAAGTACGCCATCACCCGCTTGCCGTATGATTTCGTTTTCAGCCGGTCATCTGTCACCAGCACCTCGCCGTGGAACGTGCGGTGGCGGCAGAACGTGCGCAGTAAGCGGAAGAGCCGATGCTCGAGACGTGGGAGGAAATAATCCTCGAACGCATTGGCGTAGTGCGCTGCGCGGCGCGAGAGCACGGTGTGCGATGGATGGTCGAAGGGGAGCGAGGCAATGATCAGGCGGTCCACGGTTTCCTCTGGCAGCTCCACATCCTCGTATCCCCACGGCGTCATGAGCCACAGGGCCGGAGCGGGTGCGGCCAAAAACTCCGCCGTCATCCGTTCGAGTCCCCCGCTCAAATTCTGGCAGACCATTGCCACGCCCTTCTGCTCCAGCTCTGCTGTGTACTCCACGTATTTCTCTTCAATGATGCGCCGGCTGCTGACGAGAATGACCGTTTTGCCGGGTGGCGGATTTCTCAGGAGATCGTCGAGCGCGATATCCGTTCGGATCGAAAGTGATATCAGGGAAGGCGGGAACGGCTGCGCTGCGGGCAGATTTTGCGCAGGGAGGATCTCGCGCAGTGTGCCGCTGCTCCCCGGCGGAACTGTAAGGACTGTCGGGTGTGCTTCGTACAGGAGTGATGAGAGCAGCGGTCCGATGCGCTCCGGCACGGACTGAATTGACTGACTGCCTCCCTGACGCTGCTCGATCCAGGCGATGCGGTGTGACAGAAGCTCAGGGGTCAGAATACGATCCAAATCGGCAAGATCGCGTCGTGGAAGCTCGGGGAGCGTTTCATCGGCGATGAACGGAGCAAGTCGTTCCCTGAGCAGGCGTGTTTCTTTTGTGTCCAGATCCTGTCCGGTCAGATAACGCACGTCCTGAAACGCGCGCACGCGCTCGATCCAGAGCTGCAGCAGGTCCAGGAAGCCCGTGAGATCAGCCCTGCCCTCTGAGGCGGCACGCAGATGGTCCAGCACCGCCTGCCACTTGAATGCCTTGGTGGCGGTATCCTCGAGCATGGAGGCATCGGTGATGAGGATGCGCGTAGCGGGCGTGATGGCGTGCGAGCCGGGATGCTCAGGGTCTGCGAGGATCGAGAGGAGCTGCTGGTGATCGATGAGTGCGACGTGATGCGGTGCAGAGAACTGCTGATGGTAAGCGGCGGAGGTTTCGGTGCAGGCGAGTTTGCCGTACCACACGGCGCGTTCCTCGCCGTGGACGGAGATGTCGCGATGTGCGCGCGGCCGGTACCAGCGGATCTTTACAGCCAGTGTTGCCTCGTCGGAAGTGAAGGCTTGCTGCAGGAGCAGGGTTTCAGCTGCTTCGGGATTGAGCAGAAGAGGAGCGGGCATGAGCACGGCAACGTCTTTCTCGGGGAGGGTGAGACCGCGTACGCTCGCCTCCAGATTTTTCACGACGATCCAGACGGGTTCTTTGGCCGCGAGTGCGGTATCGACGATGCGTTGGAGCGTCTGCGGGGCAAGAGAATCCTCAATGAGCGTAACGCCCGGCTTCACATTTTCCGGCAGACTGACGCGCTCGCCGCCCGCCTGTTTCTTGCCGCGGGCCGGATGCACGTTTCCAGACAGCATCCACTTGGGCCGCTTTGCCGCTGGAATGGTGGGGAGCACTTCCGCGAGTCGGCGGTAGCCCGCAGAGCTCTGCGAAAAGATTTCAAAGAGAACACGCAACTCATCGGGCGGGAGTTCCTGCAGGCGTTCCCAGCATTTGCCGAACAGTTCCAGTGTGGCATGCACATCTCCCAGCGCCCGGTGCACGGGGTTGTGATTGAGCTTCAAGACCGTGCTCACGTAGCCGAGCGAGTAGCTGGAGAGCTCGGGGAAGACCAGTGACGCGAGCATCGACGTATCGATCCATGGGCGTTCCGTGAGGTCGATCCCCTCGCCCTTCAGCATGCGGATGTCGAAGCCCACGTTCTGACCCACGATCACCGTGTCTTCACCGATTTTTGATTGGATCATTGCACGCACCTGATCGAAGGTGGGTTTGCCCGTGAGCATTTGCGGCACGATATGGGTCAGCACCTGCACGGTCGGCGGCACATCCTCCGGAATCGCGATGAGCGTCTCGTACTCGTCCTGGATTTTCCCTCCCTTGACGCGCACCGAGGCGAACTCGATCACGCGGTTCACCTTGGGCACGAATCCCGTGGTCTCGGTATCGAGGACGACGAAGGAGAGGGAGGGAAGTTTCATCACGGCAAGTGTACCTCACTTCCCGCAATTACTTTGCAGGGGGCATCCCTTCCGGGTGTTCGCGGGGAAACTACACTTCTTCTGTCTTCTCTGCGGCGGGCGCCGCCTCTTCTGTTGGTTCCCCTGCAGGGGGAGCTTCCTCTGGGGATACTTCTGCTGCAGGTGTCATCCCCTTCAGCTCAGCCAGCTTGGCTTTGAAGGCCGGCAGCTCCTCGTAGTTGTACATGTCGAGTTCGAAGCCCGAGAGTTCGGTGGCGAGGCGGATATTCTGCCCCTTCTTGCCGATGGCCATTGGGCGCTGCGCTTCCTCCACGAAGACGGCTGCACGTTTCTTGATGCGGCGGTTCTGGTCATCGAAGCGTTCCTGATCGTTGACGATGATCACAGCCGAGATGGAGGCCGGCTGCAGGGCAGTGGAGATCAATTTGATGGGATCGTCGCTCCACTCAATCATGTCCACTCTTTCGCCGTTGATCTCTTCCATCACGGCCTGGATGCGCACGCCCTTCTGCCCGACGCAGGCGCCGATGGGATCGATGCGCGGATCGGAACTCGCCACAGCAACCTTGCTGCGGAAACCCGCGTCGCGCGCGATGGCTCTGATCGTCACGTCGCCGTTGCGCACTTCGGGGATTTCCAGTTCCAGAAGCTTGCGCACGAGTCCCGCGTGCGTGCGGGAAATGCGCAACTGCGGACCCTTGCCCGTGAGCTCCACTTTGTCCAAGTACACGCGGATGCGCTTGCCGGTGTAGTAGTGCTCGCCGGGGATCTGCTCCCTCCACGGCAGGCTCACGGCCATCCCTTCGATCTCGAGCGTGACCCAGTTGGGCTCCACCTTGGTCACGGTGGCTGTGAGCAGTTCGTTCTCGCGGTCTTTGAACATCTCGTACAAGCTCTGCTTCTCAGCTTCCTGCAGCTTCTGCAGGATGACCTGCTTGGCGGCCTGCGCGGCGATGCGCCCGTAGCCGACCGGCGTCACATCGATCGTGATCTCGTCGCCCACTTCGGCGTCCGGTTTCACCTTGCGCGCGTCCTTCACGCTGACCTCGAAACTGCCGTTCTCCACGGTCTCGACCACTTCTTTCACGATGAGGATCGTGGGCATGTCTTTGCCTTCATCCAGATCGACGCGGATTTCCTGCTCCTTGTTGCCGAAGTCCTTGCGGTAGGCTGTGGCGATGGCCTGCTTCACGGCTTCGAGCACCTGTTCGGGCTTGACGCTCTTCTCGGCACAGATCTGGTTGATGGCGGCGATGAATGATGCACGCATGACGGGTAATGGGGAAATCACCGTTCCGACTCTACGGAACAGTGTCAGCTAAGAAACAGTCTCTTTACAGAGACAGTATAGCGCATTTTCACTTTTGTACAAGATTGTTCATGGTTGTTTTCGCACCCCGTTTGTCTCTAGCATGGCGCCATGGGTCCAGTATTTCTCATTGCCGTGCTCTCCGCGGGGGTCAGTGTGCTTTCGGCGGTGGCCGCAGATCGGTTGCTTTCAGAAAGAATCAGCCTTCTTGGATCCTTTCTGGGGCTGCAGTACACGCTCAACCCGGGAGTGGCTTTCGGAATCACCTTTGCGCCCCTGCTGCAGGTTGCTCTCATCGCGATTGCTTTGCTGGCCGTTGCGTGGATGGCGCGCAAGACAAGGAGGATAACGGAGCGCATTGCCTACGGCCTGATCCTCGGCGGTGGCATCGCCAATATCATCGATCGCCTGCCCGACGGCCTCGTCACCGATTATTTTCAGGTCGGCTCATTCCCGATCTTCAATGTGGCGGATAGTTGCATCACAGTGGGAGTGTTGATGTTGCTCGGGGAGATGCTGGTCTTCAGAGGACATCAGCGATAAGACACAAGCTGGAAGCAGTGTGCTTATGGCTTTTAGCTTGCAGCTAATTGCTTTTATATCTCGTCAAACCGCTACCACCCGCCTCCCTTCAGGGCTACAATCGGGCGCCTATGGATATTCGTTACCGCATACGCGGGGGGACCCCTCTCCGCGGCGACGTCGCTATCAGCGGCTCGAAAAATGCGGCACTCCCGCTCATCGCGGCGTCCGTTCTCGCTCACGGCGAAACCGTGCTCCACAACGTTCCACGGCTGCGCGACATTACCGTGATGCTCCGGATTCTGGAATTCCTCGGAGCGGAAACTTCCTTCCAGGCCAATACCGTTCGCATTCGGACACACAAGTTGCAGAATCGGAAAATCCCTGCCGAACTCGTTTCGAAGCTCCGCGGTTCCATCGTGCTTCTGGGGCCTCTGCTCTCGCGGTTCGGAGAGGTCGAGATGGCGTACCCGGGCGGATGCGTGCTCGGCAAGCGGCCGGTACATGCGCACATCGCGGCGTTGGAACAATTGGGGGCGAAAGATTTGAGCTCGGATGAGATGCTGCACCTGAAGGGAGGGCTCAACCCCGGCCGCGTCATCCTGCCGGAATTTTCGGTGACGGCGACGGAGAACGCAGTGATGGCTGCGGCGCTCATTCCGGGGGAAGTCCGGATCGATCTGGCCGCGGCGGAGCCTCATGTACAGGAGGTGGAAAAACTCATTGCTGCCATGGGAGCCCGCGTGGAGGGCATGGGCACGCACACGATTCTGGTCCGGGGTCAGAAGACCCTGCAGCCGCAGACGCACACGGTCATCACCGATTACCTGGAAGCCGGTGCGTTCATCATTGCCGCTCTCGTGACGAAGGGCAAAGTGCGTCTGCATGGGGCAGATCCTGAACACCTGGTGTCTTTCCTCAGCATCCTCAGGCGCATGGGGGCCGTCGTGAACATCGAAGCCGATCATATCTTCGTGGATGGCGAATTGAGTTCACTCAAGGCGCTGGAGGTCCGTACCAATATCTTTCCCGGGTTCCCCACGGATCTGCAGGCGACTGTGGGCGTGGCCATGTCGCAGGCGCAGGGCGTGAGCCGCATCTTCGAACGTCTCTTCGAGGGGCGCATGGCGTATCTGTACGAGCTGGAGAAAATGGGCGCGCATATCGAAATCCTCAATGCGCACGAAGCGCTCATCATCGGCCCCACGCTGCTGCGGGGGCGCACGGTTTCCAGTAACGATATCCGCGCCGGCGCCGCGATGGTGCTCGCAGGTTTGTGTGCCCACGGCGAAACGACCATCACCGATGTGCGGTACATCGAACGCGGTTATGATCGTTTTGACGAAAAGCTCAAGTCGCTGGGGGCGGATATCGAGAAGATCGCAATGGAAGAGCAAAAAGTGCAGGAAGACGAAATCCTGCCGCGCCATGAGGGCCGCCCTGCCCCACTGCAGACGGCACGGTGAGTCCGTACATGCGGTCTTTACCGTCTTTTCGTTTCGGACTCTTTCCACTACCATGTCTCCGCTCTATGGCAATCATCTCCTCTCTTGGCGGTCTCGCACTGCAAGGCACATTCGGTAAAACGGATTTCATCATCTTCCCTCCGGCACAGGGCAAAGCGGGTCCCGAAGGAACCGTGACGCTCTTCGCACATCCCGATGAGCAACCGCCGGAACGCACCATCAGCTGGCCGGGCGAGTATGACTTCAATGGCATCTATGTCCGTGGCCTCGGTCACGAGGAAGGTCGTCAGGTTTCGTATGTCATCAGCGCGGACGATGTCACCTTTCTCTTCATGTCCTCTCTGTTGCACACGCTTACTGATGAGGAACTGGCATGGATTGGAGATATCGACGTAATGGTTCTGCCGATTGACGACGTGAAGACCGTCCAGCATCTGCTCGATGTGGTCGATCCGCGCGTGTTCATCCCGCTCGCCGCCAAAGACGACAAGGCGTTCCAGGAGGTCCTCAAGATCTGTGCCTCGGTCGGCAAAGAGGCCGTGGACGAGTACAAAGTGAGGGGGCTGCCGGCCGAAGGGCGGGAGGTGGTGCTCTTGAAGGGGAAGAAGTAGGGCGTAGGGCTAGGACGAGGGAGGGGACGAAAGGCGGAAAGTGGTTCTCGTATTTTGTGATGGGCGAAGTACAATGGCAATGCGCTCCTGTAGTTCAATGGATAGAACTGCCGCGTCCTAAGCGGTCAATGCAGGTTCGATTCCTGCCGGGAGCACCACTAGAGTATTTCGTTTAAACCGTACAAAGTAATGTAGATTGTGCATATGAATTCCAATCTAAAGCCGGTCAACGAGGAATACGAAGAGCTGCTATTTCCTTTGTTTTTGAACGCAGCAAATAAATTAATGGCAGCGATGTATCTTTATAAAGCTGGTATTTTTTATGACTCTGCTTTTGTGCTTACAGTTGTTGCAGAAGAGGAGTTGGCAAAAACCATACTTATACCGATAGCATTAGAAACAGATTCATTGGATGGCCTTTTTTCAAAGAGGGATGGAGTATACTTTCATCACAAGAAGAAACAAAAATTGGCTTCTTTACTTACTCTATTCGAAAAAGACGGTTCAAAAACCGAAGCAAGAAAACAGGCAGCTTTATATGAGCGCAGCGGAAAACCCCGCAGCTCGGCTGCGGGGATGCAGAGCTGGCGCCCGCAGGGCGCTTAAGCTCTGCACTCCCACGGTAGAATGGGATTCATGCTGGATACGGAACATA
>Ga0172377_10004194_pt1 | contig 14862 bp, 16 predicted proteins | sample Pumphouse3metaG_FD_119749 | JGI IMG/M metagenome (GOLD analysis project Ga0172377, IMG submission 119749) | Leachate microbial communities from a municipal landfill in Southern Ontario, Canada - Pumphouse #3 metaG | ecosystem: Engineered > Solid waste > Landfill > Unclassified | place: Canada... | reverse complement strand
TTAGCTTCATAGCTTAAAGAGCAACCTCCTGAAAATGCATCGAAAAGCGTTTCGGCATCTTCTGGAAATTGGTCACAAATCCATTGTGCGATTTTTTCTTTATTGCCAATATAATTGACTTTAGGATATTTAAACATTTTCGTTCATTTTAATAATTACTTCCGCAATAGCTTCTGCCATTTTCGGTGGAACAGAATTGCCTACTTGTTGTTGTTGGGATATTCTACTTCCTTTAAATACAAAATCATCAGGGAATGATTGCAACTTTGCAAGTTCTCGAACTGTTAAAGCTCTATTTTGTTCATAATGGAATATTTTACGCATATCTCCAGTTACGCAAACTGAGGGCTTGTCACTTGCATATTTGATGTATTTTCTAACATCCCCAGATTTTGGTCTAATTTTTTCGGGAATCTCATTTCTGTCCCCTCCATCAGTCACATAGCTCATCTTGGTTAGCATTTGTTCAGAATGTGACATTGCGATATGATTAGGAATAGATGATTCCTCACCTGATTCTAATTTTGGATATATTGACAATGCTTCTTTTACCGAAATATAATCATTTACTCCTTTTGGTGGAAACTCAATTTTTTCATTTGTTAAAGAACCAATAAAAATCACTCTTCTTCTAACTTGAGGAACTCCATAGTCAGCTGAATTTAAAATTTTACATTTTACTTTATATCCAAGTTCTTTAAAGTCCTTAATAATTTCGTTTCTTGTTTCACCTTTATTGTGTGTATATAATCTTGCAACATTCTCCATCACAAAGAATTTTGGTCTTATTACTTTTACAACCCGAACAAATTCTTTAAATAATCTGTTTCTGGGGTCGTCAATAAATTTTCTACCAATGTTACCTGCAATACTAAATCCTTGACAAGGCGGGCCTCCGATTACAACATCTATCTCATCAAACTCTTTTAGATACTTTATTTCAGTATCAGACAATTCACAAATATCCTTTTCTATAAGTTGATGTTTAGGAAAGTTGTATTTGTATGTTTCACAAAAACTTGGTTCAATATCAATAGAAAAAACATTTTGAAAACCCTTGTTATCAAAACCTAAAGAGAAACCGCCAGCTCCCGAGAATAAGTCTATATATTTTAGTTTAGTTTTCATAAATCCAGTTCAGCTTGTTTAACATTAGTATTCTTAATATAATTTGATGTAGCTTCGGCTACTAAAAAAACGGAATCCGAACATTTATATTTAAACGCTTCTTTTGCAAATTTGTCTGCAAAGAATAAATCTGTGATTATTTGTAAATCCAATTCAAACAAATTAGCTAATGATTTGAGTTTAGTTTTACTAAATTTCTGCGTGTCGTTTTCAATTCTACTAATAGCACTTGAATTGATTCCGATTTTTGCTCCGAATTCAGTTTGAGTCCATTCTCTTTTTTCTCTCTCTGTTTTAATGAAATGTCCAAAGCTTGCCATAATCTGTGTTTTACATAAAAGGGTTTGACCTATTTTTAGCAAATGTAATATTAATTTGCGAATTTAGTATCAAGTTTTAAAATTATTTTTTGTTGGTAGCGGGGATGAGAAAGCTCTTTTGGTTTTTTAGCGTTGGCTTTTAGCGATGGCAAAAACCAAATGTGCTTGACCGAGCGTAGGCTTTTTTACACTGACGCACAACTTATTTATAAATGTATTGCATTTTATATATCCATAAACACAATAGGTTTATGGAACTTATGGGCTAAGGTAAAAATATAATTAACAATTATTGTGATTTGTACGAACTGTGTTTTGGAAGCAGAATGTTTATTTGCCCAATGAATTTGCACCTCAACTTTTGCCAAGCTTCTCAGCTGAGGACAAAAGAGCCTTAGTCATTTGATTTAGAATAGATAAACTTTTAGTTTGGCTAATAATTAATTAACCAAATCTAAAGTTATGGCTAGGCAAGAAAGTTTTATTAAGCTAAAAGGACGGGTTGGGGATCTGTCTTTTTACAAGAGTGGTGGCGAGTACTTCGCCCGAGCCAAAGGTGGTGTGGATGGTGAGCGCATCAGAACTGATCCGCGCTTTGAGCGTACTCGGGAGAATGGCCGTGAATTTCAGCGCGCTGTGAAAGCAGGGAAGTTGTTGCGCGATGCTTTTAGTGAGCACGTCTTTTTAACTGCTGATAGGGGCATGAGTGGTCGGTTGACCTCTGCTCTATCCAAGGTGGTTAAGAGTGACCAGGAATCCATCAGAGGAGAGCGAAACGTGATGAATGGAGAGTTGGGGATTTTAGGCGGTTTTGAATTCAACAAAGGAGCCAACTTGGAGGGGATTTTCTTAGGTCGATACAACACCCAGGTTGCTGATGGTATTGCCAGTGCAGAATTGGAACCTTTTAGTCCTTCCAGCAGCATCCGTAAGCCTGAGGCTGCGACTCATGCGCAGTTGGTGATGGTTGCTGGGAACTTCAACTTTAACGAGTTGACCTCATCTGTAGCGAGTGCTCAAAGTGATACCCTTGATCTTTCTGAGATGGAGCAGGAAGTTGTTTCTTTGAATGTAGAAGTTCCAGAAGTAGAAGGTGGAACTGGACTGGTTATGTTGGGTTTGACTTTCTGGCAAGAAGTCAATGGGCAGCTTTATAAGCTGAACAACGGTGCCAGAAATGCCCTTCGTATCGTAGCAGTAGAATAATGCCATGTTGTCTACTATCGATCGCAGTCAGCAAGTTGGATTTTTGGGCGGGACGTTGACCAGTGTTGTTGTGAATATTTCGATTGCGGATGTGATGGCAACCATTATTTTAGCTATAGTTGGTACACTGGTAAGTTTTCTACTATCTATATTGCTGAAAAGAGGGTTTAAAAAATACACCTCATCGAGAGATTCTGGTAAAGAAAAAATCACCAACGGGTGATGGTTTTTGATGTTTGAGAGAAAAGCTCTTTGGGCAACCAAGGGGCTTTTTTGTGTTTAGGAATTTCTTGGATTTCCTTCTTCTTTGGACATAGAAGCACCAAAGTAAAAACTGAAGACTTGGGTAATGATCGCACTCAGCACACCCAAGATATAAATGATAATATCCTTCCCTTTTTCTTGTAGCTGCTCTGGGAAAAATAGAATCACAAAAAACAACGCAAACGAAAGTGCTGTTGTTATTATTGCAAGATAAGCCGACACATTCTTATTGAGCAGAGTGGCTTTATCGCTTAACTGTACGTGTCGGTGCATCTTTCGGGCAGAGTCTTTATCCTGCAGAATTAATTCCCGTCTATCATTTTCCAACTTCTGTGTTTCGTTGATGTGATTCCATTCCGCTTTTTTAAGTTCCAGGTCTAATTGCATCTTCTCACCTTTGGTTGTGGTGAGATTGTCCAAGATGTTTCCAACGGAAGAGACCAATCCTCCGTCTTTGGTTCCTGCGAAAATTTTTGAAATTAAGTTCATAACAGGTTTTTTATGGTTAAAATGTTTTTTATTGTGCTCGAGCCGCACGGGCTTTTACTTTTTTACTACTACCCCTAAATCCCCTGTAGGGGACTTAAAAGAGCTTCGCAATTTTGCGTTTTTGATTTTATTTTAAATTAAATATCTCCCATGGCTCTTCGGATCCAGCCATAGAAAAACTTACTGTTGGCAGGACGACTTTTCACCAGGTGAATGTATCGGGCGATCTTTCCTAAAGTATAAGCAGCTAGGAATAGATCTGCATTCATCGTATTCAGGCGACCCAATGTAATGGGTCCCACCACGCCATCGGTTGAAACCTCCAAAACTCCTTGTGCAATGGCTACTCCCGTTCGAATACCTGCGTTTACACAAAAGTCAAACAAGGATTCAGCTATTTGTTGATTTTCTATCTGATCACCTTTTATGGGGTTCCAGAAGTTTTGTCGATAAAAATCCTCGACTTTCAAATCCAGTTCTTTTCCGCTGACAATATTTTGTGGGAAATTTGGTAACCGCTTAAAAGTGTCGATTATTGCCCAGCCTGTCCATCGTGGATGAATGTTTCGAGCAATTCCCTTGTAGGTTTCCCCTCCAAGGTCAACCACGTCATGTACGTATCCTCCTTCATGCCGGAGTACCTTTTCAAAAGCCAATTTAAAATTTGCCATAGTATCAATAGTTTGGTTAATAACTGTCTGTAAGTTATTGGTGAATAAGGGCTTCTTCAAATCAGTTGGGTGCAGATGAGAGAAATGGGTAAAGATTTCAAAGGGAAAGTGGATTAGTAGAATAGGGGTTAGTTAATTAGGGGGTTAGGTTAATTAGGTAAATAGGGATTAGGGGGTTAGGGGTTAGGGGTTAGATTTTACACCTAAATCCCCTAGAGGTGACTTCTTTTGATTCGCTATTGGGAGTTGATTGGTCTGATAGGATAGAAAGAAATCTTTACACAGCAGACCATTTTAACCGCTTAAGCATCTTTTTAGACCCTGTGGTGGAGGGCAAGGTTTTTAAAGGAAAAATTATGACCAGTTTTTAAAAAGACACATCATCATTTTTCCTTTAAAATTCATATAACCTTGCGTGCGGCTGGAGGGGGGATTATCTTTCCTTAAGCGGTTAAAGTTTTAATTAATAGGTTATTAGTTGGGTAGGTGGTTAGGTTGATAGTGGGGTAGAGATTTAGGTTATTAGGGTTTAGTTTTACCCCTAAATCCCCTGAAGGGGACTTTTTTTGCTTCGCAGTTTGGAGTTGAATAGGTTGTTAGAATATTAGCTGTCTTTGAATGAAATTTCCTTTTTGAAGTGTTTTATGATTTTAATGTATGAAGGATATAAACTGCGGAGCAAAGGATTATAACTGATATTATTTGGTTGAAAGTAACCTGTTGACACAGAAGAATGGTTGTGATGAAAAACAGCCTTGAGCAAGTGTTGGGGCGTAGGTGCAATGAGTGAGGAACGAACGGGTTGCAACGAAGCGAAGGAACGCAGTGCGAGCCGACTGCGAGTGGAGCCCCCGCTGGCAGACATAGAGCCCGTAGGGCGATGGATGGCTACTGCCGGCAGCCGATGGTCTGGCGGGCTTTTTGCTTTGTGTGGAGGGTTTTACAAGGGTGGGTTTGAGGGAAACTAAACGACTTGTTGGGAATGAGTGGAAGCGCATTGTGGGTGAACAATAGCCGAAAATTTGAAGTCGATTGTTTTTTGGGATTTATAGTTGTTCAATTAAAAACTATTGGAGGCTTTGTTTGCACGCAAAAGCAGAAACGAATGTGAGCGTATGGCGGAGTTTAAGAGAGCGAAAACCCACGCTTGTGTGCGGTGCCGAAGTGGTTGAATTTTGTGAGCGACCGATGAGAGAGGAACGAACGAAGATGGTGTGAGCAAAATTTAACGACTGCAGGCATAGGGAAAACTGCAAAAAGCATGACAGACCTGAGGGCGGGGGCGACCCGCAGGCGAGCCTTAACACTGGTTGCCGATGGACTGAAAGCGACTGGAGGAATTGCGCCTAAACGGAACGCACCTTAAAAATTCGACAGATAGCGTGTAGTTTAGGCGCAATGACGGAAGTGGCTTGAAGGACAAAGAAGGCAACCGTGAGGAAGAATGATGAGTGCGATTTTTGTGACAGCCTGTGAAACACCCGAAGGGCGGTTGGCTTTGTTTTTTGCCTTAAAAATTCGCACTAAAAACAATGCCAGACGGGCTGGCGCTAAAATTGCCGAAGAGTGATGACGAACACCGCTTTTCCTTATCCTGACTTCTCTTTTTTTTCATTGAGAATCTTAATCTTTTCGTAACAGTCCTGAAAAGTCTGTGTAACATCAGAACTGTAGTTTTGTATCGAAAATTAATAACTCAATTTAAAAGTATGAAAAAGAATATTTTTTCACTTGCTGTCATACTAACAAGTACAGTAGTATTTGCTCAACATCAAAAAGAGGAGCTAACTCCTTTAAATAAATTGGAGCAACAGACTCAAGCTCTTGAATATGCAGTATCCAATTTGCAGAAACTCAAAGTTTCAGGATATATCCAAGCCCAATATCAATGGGGTGAAGAAGCTGCTTCCTTAAAAGTTGGTTCTAGGAATGAAAATCCAAAAGAACCATTTAACCGTATGGGTGTTCGTCGTGGTCGTGTTAAGTTTGCTTATGAAGAAGGTCTTACGTCGAGTGTATTTCAAATTGACATGACAGAGAAAGGGATTGGATTCAAAGATGTTTATCTACAAATAAAAGATCCTTGGGTAGGTACAATTAGCTTAAAGCGGGAATCTTCGATCGTCCATTTGGATACGAAATCAGCTATTCATCTTCTCGTCGCGAGTCCCCCGAACGTTCAACTGTATATCAAACTCTGTTTCCCGATGAGCGTGACATGGGTGCTTCGTTCACATTTCAACCATCGAAAATATCACCTTGGCATTTCCTGAAATTAGAGGCAGGGCTGTTTGCAGGTAATGGTATTAAGCAAGAGACTGATAGCAAGAAAGACTTTATCGGACACCTGACTGCCAGCGACAACTTTAGAAGTAATGGTAAGTGGAGCATTGGTGTCTCTTACTATAATGGTCGTGTATATCAGGGCACTGAAAATGTCTATTCCATGAAAGGCAATGCCCTTGTTCTCATATCCGATGACTCTAATATAGGCAAATTTTCAAAACGTGAATATTTTGGAGCCGATGCACAATTAAGTTTGAAGAGTGTTGTAGGATTGACTCAACTGCGTGGTGAATATTTACTCGGAACACAGCCCGGTGTTAGAGGTGGTAGCAAAAGTCCAAACTCTTCCACACTGCTATCCACAGATACCTATATCCGTAATTTTAGTGGTGGCTATGTTATGTTGATTCAAGACTTAGGAAGACTTCCTTTATCGGCAGTGGCTAAATATGATTGGTATAATCCCAACACAAAAGTATCGGACAAAGAAATTGGTCAGAAGGGAACAGACAAAGGGGATATTGCCTACTACACATTGGGTCTTGGGTTTTTATGGCAGGCAAACAACAATATCCGCATACAAGCTTATTATGACATTGTGAAAAATGAAACAACCGAAAATTTAGCAGACTTCAGTAGCGATATAAAAGACGATCTATTCACACTACGCTTGCAATACAAATTCTAATCTTAACAAATATGTAACAGTACTGTAAAGGATAGGTAATATCCGCACAGTAGATTTGTCATATTAATAACGAGTAATATGAATCATAAAAATAGTAATATGAAAAAAGTAATTTTATCTGTAGTTTTAATTGTGTTTGGTCTAAGCACCATTTATGCCCAACGTATTAAAGGGTCGGACACAACTCTTCCTCTTTCGCAAAAAGCAGCCGAAAATTATATGAAAGCCAATTCCTCTGCATCAATAACTGTAACTGGTGGTGGTAGTGGTGTAGGATTCTCATCCTTGGTTGAAGGAACAACAGATATCGCGCAAGCTTCTCGAAAAATAAAATTTGTCGAGATACAGAAGTTGAAAGAGGAAGGTAAAATCATAAAGGAAGTCATTGTTGCGTACGATGCTCTGGCAATAGTGGTAAATCCAAAAAACAAGGTGACAAACTTAACTCGCAATCAACTTGAGGAGATCTTTACAGGAAAGATTACCAACTGGAAACAAGTGGGCGGTGCTGATTTGGAAATAGTCCCTTACTCTCGAGAAACATCTTCAGGTACTTATGAGTTTTTCAAGGTTAGTGTTCTGAAAAACAAGAATTATATGAATGGAATTATGAGTATGCCAGCAACAGGCTCTATAATTCAGTCGGTTGGTCAAACACCTGGTGCAATAGGCTATGTAGGGCTTGCATATTTAAACAGCAGTGTTAAAGCGATCCATGTGTCATATGATGATGGAGAAACATACGAAGCTCCATCTGTGAGGAATGCTAAACAAGGGACTTATCCTATTGTGCGCCCACTGTATTTCTATTATGTGCTAGAGTCAGAGACAAAAGTGAAGCCATTTATTGATTATCTACTATCATCTGTAGGTCAACAAATAGTATCGGAGGTTGGATTTATAACAGTTAATTAAGTAGATGAAGAAGTTCAAGAAAATTACTGAACGGGTTGTTGAAAGTATCTTCACTATTAGCGGTTCTCTTACGAGTATCGCTATACTGTTGATAGTAGTCTTTCTCTTCAAAGAGGGAGTTGGTCTTTTCAACTCTCCATCTGTGGAAAAAGGGTATGTACTATGTGTCAACTCCGAAAATAGTATTGATAAACTCTCTGTCATCCAAATAAAAGAAATATTCGATTCGGAGGTGGTTGATTGGAAAGATGTTGGTGGCAAAGAGGGAGAAATTACTATTTTTCGCTTCGATGAAATTTTCAATATCTATTCAGAAGAGGATTTGGGTGAAGATTATGGACTTTTGTCTGCAAAGTTAGGTGAGGTGATAACAAGCAATCTTAATATTATTGCCTATTTACCTCAAGAATATGCACCTGTTGGAATTGAAAGTGTCAAACTTCTTCCTACAGAAAGTATTGGAGTGGCGGACTTTCTCGGTGGTAAAGAATGGATGCCTACTGCCACTCCTACACCCTTATTTGGAGTGCTTCCACTTATATTAGGAACACTTTTAGTCAGTTTCTTTGCCATACTGTTTGCTCTACCTTTGGGCTTGGGTGTGGCAATATATTTGTCAGAATTGGCAAGCAAGCGTACGCGCAAACTAATGAAACCAACCATTGAACTGCTTGCAGGTATTCCGTCGGTTGTATATGGTTTTTTCGGATTGGTAGTGCTTGTGCCTTTGGTGCAAAAAGTTTTTCATTTACCTGTTGGGGAGACTGCATTGGCAGGTAGTGTGATATTGGCAATTATGGCGCTTCCCACAATAATAACTATTGCAGAAGATGCCATCGGTAATGTTCCCCTTTCAATGCGCGAAGCAAGTGTTGCCTTAGGAGCTTCTCATTGGCAGACCATCTACAAAGTAATTCTTCCATATTCTAGATCTGGTATTACCGCCGCTGCTGTATTGGGAATAGGCAGAGCCATTGGTGAAACTATGGCTGTGCTGATGGTGACGGGTAATGCTGCTACAATGCCCCATTCTTTGTTTCAATCTGTAAGAACTATTCCAGCAACAATTGCGGCGGAATTGGGCGAATCGCCCGCAGGAGGTGCACACTATCAAGCTCTGTTTCTTTTAGGCTCCATACTGTTTATTATAACCATGGTCATTAGCATTACAGCCGAAGTCATATCGAAACGTCAACCCAATAAAGGAATTTAGAAATGAACAAAAAAATGAGTCAACGTGCAGCTTTTATCCTTTTTAGGATGTTGGGCATATTGGTTGTAGGTATTCTGTTTTGGATATTGGGATTTATTGTCTATAACGGCATGAGTGTTATTAGTTGGGAGTTTCTATCTACATCTCCTACTGAGGGTATGACTGCAGGAGGTATCTTTCCTGCAATTGTTGGTACTCTTTATTTGGTTTTAGGCAGCATCGTCTTTGCATTTCCTTTAGGGATTATGACGGCAATATATACCAACGAATATGCTGGTAATGGTTGGATTGTGAGATTTATACGTGTAATGACCAACAATTTAGCAAGTATACCGTCCATCGTGTTTGGATTGTTCGGAATGGCTTTGTTTGTCAATACTTTAGGGTTTGGAGACTCTATATTGGCTGGATCACTTACCTTAGGACTTTTGGTGCTGCCGTTGGTTATTCGAACTACCGAAGAAGCTTTAAAATCAGTCCCATTATCCTATCGTATAGGAAGCTTAGCATTGGGTGCATCTAAATTAGAAACCATACGTAGGGTTGTTCTTCCCATGGCATTTCCTAATATCATTACAGGATTGATACTCTCCATTGGTCGGGTTTCTGGTGAAACAGCTCCTATCTTGTTTACTGTTGCGGCATATTTTTTACCCAAACTACCCAATAGTGTTTTTGATCAAGTGATGGTGTTGCCTTATCACCTTTACGTTGTTGCAACCAGTGGAACTGATATCGAGACTTCTCGCCCAATTGCCTACGGAACTGCCCTTGTGTTGATTGCAATTGTGTTGATCATGAATTTGTTAGCGACTCTTCTAAGGGCTTATTTTAGTAAAAAAGTAAAGATGAATTGATATGATTGAGACGAAAAATATAGATTTTTACTATGGGGGTTTTCATGCTTTGAAAAATATAAGCATGCATATTGAATCTAATAGCGTTACAGCATTTATTGGTCCTTCGGGCTGCGGGAAATCAACCTTTTTACGCCTTTTTAACCGCATGAACGATATGATTGACCATACCAGAATGTCTGGCACCTGCCTTATTAATGGGGAAAACATATACGACAAAGCATATAATATTGAAGACTTACGTAGAAAAGTGGGGATGGTTTTTCAGAAGCCCAATCCCTTTCCTAAATCAATTTTCGAAAATGTTGCTTATGGTTTGCGAGTAAACGATATGGGTGATAAAAGCTTTATTTCAGAACGTGTAGAACAGTCATTAATTTCCGCAGCACTTTGGGATGAAGTAAAGGATAAGTTGAAAAAATCCGCTTTTGAACTCTCTGGAGGGCAGCAGCAGCGTCTCTGTATCGCTCGTGCGTTGGCAGTCTCTCCATCTATTATAATGATGGATGAACCTGCCTCAGCACTAGACCCTATTTCAACATCTAAAATTGAGGAGCTGATTCACACCTTGAAAAAAGAGTACACTATTGTTATAGTAACTCACAATATGCAGCAAGCGGCACGTATAAGTGACAAAACAGGTTTTTTTATGCTGGGAGAGCTGGTGGAGTTTAGCGATACAAAAAAGATGTTCTTGAATCCTGAAAATAAACAGACACAAAATTATATTACTGGTCGTTTTGGTTAGACCTTTTCATACTTAATGCAGTAAAAACATAAAAGATGGAATTAATGAAACATAAAGAAAAAGAGCTGCTCGCCATCAAGGAAGAGGTAGGTGAAATGTGGAAACTGGTACTCTCACAGCTTGAAAAAGCCAAACAATCGTTCTTAAATGGAGACCTTGAATTGGCTCGTGAAGTTGTTAGTAGAGAAAAGCGTGTGGATGCTTTTGAGCTCAAAATTGATTGCGATTGCGAAAATTATATAGCCCTTTATAGTCCTGTGGCGATAGATTTGCGATTGGTATTGTCATTAATAAAAATCAGTATCACACTGGAGCGTATAGGTGATTTTGCAGAGGGAATTGCTCGCCATGTTATGGACGATGATTGTAATAACATTGCCCCAGAATTGCTGGAGGATCTACAACTTGAGAGAGTTTTTGACATCTTAACTATAATGTTATCAGAGAGCTTTGTAGCATTGGAATCTGAAAACACTAAATTGTCGGGACGTATTCTTGCTAAAGATGAAGAGGTAAACAAATGTTATCACAACTCACTTAATATTTTGACATCCTACCTGGAGCAGCACACCGAAGAAATCCGCTGTGGGCTAAAAATCTTGTTGGTTATCAGAAAACTGGAACGCATAGGAGACCAGTGTAGTAATATCGTAGAAGAGATTGTTTTTTATGTTGATGCTAAAGTTCTGAAGCATGGTGGTTCAAAATAATTTATAACTTTGTAGTTATGAAGATACTGATTGTAGATGATGAGCGAGATATTTGCGAGATACTTGAGTTCAATCTTGCAAACGAAGGTTATGAAGTAGAATGTGCCTATTCAGCTGAAGAAGCTTTAGATAAACTTACAGCTGACCATTCGTTGATATTGCTTGATGTAATGATGGGCGGAATGTCGGGCTATAAAATGGCTGAAAAGTTACGAAAAGCAAGTAATACCATCCCCATCATTTTTTTGACTGCCAAAGATACTGAAAACGATATGTTGACGGGTTTTTCTGTTGGGGGAGATGATTATATTTCAAAGCCTTTCTCCATCAAAGAGGTGGTGGCTCGTGTTAAGGCTGTTATTAAAAGAGAGCGTGTTGGTACCACTAAGTCAAGAAGTGAAATTGTGTTTGGCGACATTGTCATATCTATGGAAGTTAAAGAGTTGACATTAGGCAGTGATAAAGTGATGCTAACAAAGACGGAGTTTGAGATTTTGGCTCTGTTGGCACAAAACCAAGATAGGGTCTTTTCTCGGAATGAAATTATTGATCGCATTTGGGAAGAGACTACATTTATTACTGAACGTACAATTGACGTACACATCACTCGTTTGAGAAAAAAAATGGGCAGTTATGGTAGTGTTATCACCAATCGATCGGGTTATGGCTATAGGTTTGATATTTCAAAATTATAAAAGATGAAATTGAGCTACAAACAGAAATTATTTTTATACTTTTTCGTTATTTTCTCTCTCTTTACGTTTGGGATTGTTGTTTTTGAACGGTCACAAGAGAAACAATACCGAACAGAAGCATTGGAAGAAAAACTAGATGCTTATACCCACATAATTAATGCGGCATTTGTTCGGGGACAAGGTCTCGATAGTTTGGCAATACTACTTCCAGCAAATATTCGTATAACATTGATAGACGATCAGGGGGTTGTACAATATGACAATGCCATTAACGATTTGTCAACTTTAGAAAATCATGCTGGACGACCTGAAATAATTGAAGCTAAAACAGAGCTTAAGGCTGTAAGTATCAGGGTTTCATCTTCAAATAACCAGGAATATCTTTATTATGCTAAAAGTTTTAATGGGTACGTAATTCGTGTTGCTTTGCCGTATGATATTAGGGTACAGAACTTCATCAAGTCGGACAACCTTTTTTTGTATTATATCATTGCGCTGTTTCTGGGTATGTTGATTTTGATAAATCTTGTGGCAACGAGATTTGGGAAATCAATTAAGCAGCTGCGAGATCTTATTCTCTCATCCGATGACGAAATAGATAATGCTGATGTAAAGTTTCCACAAGATGAGTTGGGTGAGATTAGTGAGAAAATTGTGAAAAATTTCAAACAGCTCAAAATCAATGAGAAAAAGATAGCTCAAGAACGAGAGAAACTGCTGCAACATGTTCATAGTTCAGAAGAAGGAGTCTGCTTTTTCTCCGATAGTCATGCGGTTGAGTTTTATAATGGTCTGTTTATTCAATATCTTAATGTTATTACTGACCTTACCAATGGGGAACCATCTTTGATGTTTTCGGACGCTGCATTCAACGAGCTGAATACATTCTTAACTTCTGGAATAGAGCGGAGTAATTATTTTGAAAAGCAGATAGAAAGTCACAGCAGATATTTCTCACTCAGAGCCAATGTGTTTGAGGACAAGAGTTTTGAGGTTATTATAAATGATATCACCAAGCAACGAAAAACTCGTTTGTTAAAACAGGAGATGACGGGCAATATTGCTCATGAATTGCGCACCCCAGTGACAAGTATTCGTGGTTATCTTGAAACAGTTTTAGAAAAACAATTAGATATAGATAAAGAGCGTCAGTTCTTGACAAAAGCATACAAGCAGGTTCTGGTTCTATCCGAGCTTATACAAGACATGAGTCTTATTACAAAGATTGAAGAAGCACCAGCTTCATTTTCATTGCAAGCTGTAAGTATATGTAAAGTACTTGCAGATTTGAAAAGCGACCTTGAACTTCCATTGCAAGAAAAGGGAATTGATGTGAGTTGGGATATTCCAGATGGCTTAATTGTTAAGTCGAATTACAACTTGCTCTATTCAATTTTTAGAAATCTGACAGACAATGTAGTTCGTTATGCTGGAAGCGACGTGAAGATATCGATAAATCAGTATAATGAAGACAAGAATTTCTTTTATTTCTTATTTTCCGATACAGGTGTTGGCATTGAGAATGAGCAACACTTAAATCGTTTGTTTGAACGCTTTTATAGAATTAATGAGGGGCGTACTCGTGATACGGGTGGGTCAGGATTAGGCTTGTCAATTGTGAAAAATGCTATTTTATTGCATAAAGGGACAATCATAGTTAAAAATAGGTTGGGCGGAGGATTAGAGTTTTTATTCAAACTGCCCAGATTCTAAGTTTTTTTCTTTTATAAAAACGGATATACATATTAATAAATACGTGACAATCTCAATAACAACCTAAGCATGTGTATAAAAGTGTAATCGCTAAACTTATTCCCAATTACTTCCCGTTATAGTATGATCTCTTCTTTAAATTCTGCCCCCTAACTCCCTTAAACTTCTCTACAAATGAAACAATTCTTTCAAATACGCTCTGCTTTTTTGTCAAATACTGAGGATTGAATTTATAGGAAAGATCTTCCAGAGCATAATCTTGAACTTTGTGTTTTTTTAAGATGTACTTTTTTTAATACTTTTTGGTTGTGTAGTAATTTTTAAATGTCCCAGGAGCTAGTACTCCTTGCATGCTTTCATTGTGGTAATCGATCAGGTTAAGCAGAGTTGGACGATCCTCAGATACTCCTAAGAATTTGTTTTTCACCATCTCTGCCGTTAAACTTTTATCTTGTAGTTGGAGTTCTCGGTAAGATTCTACCAGACGTGACCTTACTTGTAACAAGTATTGATTAAGTTGAATGATCTCGGGATTATTTCCTTTGCCTTGCCCTTTTTGAGAGTTCCAATAGTCTTTAGCGATAAAGTGTTTCAAGGATATTTCTGACCGCCTTCCATTAACGGTGACAGAAACGTAAATTGGAAGTTTGTCATCTTTCATATCATTCAATTTTTGATTGTTTGAGTTGCTTTAATACACTTCGCATCTTAACATGCGAGCGAAAGATATGAAAAATATTAACTCACCGTTTAACTCGCATTTATAACGATATATATCAATTCGATACAAATCGTATAAAATGACAAAAGCCTGTAAATCATAAGATTTACAGGCTTTTGGTGGAATTTGATATCCACTTAGTCGGGGTACTCCGACTCGAACGGAGGACCCCCTGCTCCCAAAGCAGGTGCGCTAGCCAACTGCGCCACACCCCGAAAATAATTTTAAGAACGTTCCC
>Ga0172377_10004192_pt1 | contig 14864 bp, 14 predicted proteins | sample Pumphouse3metaG_FD_119749 | JGI IMG/M metagenome (GOLD analysis project Ga0172377, IMG submission 119749) | Leachate microbial communities from a municipal landfill in Southern Ontario, Canada - Pumphouse #3 metaG | ecosystem: Engineered > Solid waste > Landfill > Unclassified | place: Canada... | reverse complement strand
TCCGTCGGACGCAACCTGAGCCATGGACGGATTCCTTGCCGTGAGCTCGGAGTAGGCTTCGCCGCCGAATACGCGGCCTACGCCCCAGGGATTCACGTAGACCTTGAGTCCGAGCGTAACCGTGCCTGCGATGATTTCTTTCATTGCGTCACGGTAATACAATTCGTCTTCCTCGGACCAGGTGTGCAGAACGTGCGTGCAGCCTGTGTCACGGATAGTTTTCATATCTTCGAACACCCATTTGGGGCGCCGGACGCCAAAATAAGAAAATCCAGTTTTCATTTGTGTGTAATCCGCCTTTGCGGATGAGTTTCAGTGGTGCGCTTCCGCGTTTGACCACTGCGGGGAGCCGGCCTGGATGAACACGTGCTGCAGGACATCTTCCCAGTCGCCTTTGACGACGGGTTTCTTGAGCCAGAAGGCCTCGTTCGTCTTGCGGTCCATGGGCATCTTGGAAGTGACCAGTTCGATGATCCAGGCTTCCGGGATGCATTGGCGGAGCTTATCCGCGAAGCGTATTGATTCCTGTCTGGGGGAACTGCCTTGGTCTATTACGATGAGCGCAGGAGGTTCTCCGGCGGTGATGGGCGCTTCGAGCGCCCGTTCCGCTTCGGCAATGCTTTTGCAGGTGTAGATGGACGTATCCGTAGGGAGATCGTGCAGGAGCATCCAGCGGAGTGTCCATTGCGCGATTTCGTCAAGAGTGCCGCCCGCGTCGGGTGCTATGAAGAAGATGTGTCCCACGATTTCTAAAATAGCTATTTTTTGGAATATGGATGACAGTGCCTGCAAGTTTCCTCCGCTCGGTGAGTTCTTGTTCGTAAATGACGTTTTGAAGGGGGCTTGCCCCTTGGAAGAGACGTCTCCGCGGAGCCGTTTTTGGTTCGGGGCGGGGGACGACTGCGCCGCTGTGGACGGCTGGCTCGTCACTACGGACATGTCCGTCGAGAATTCCCATTACCGGCTGGACTGGTCCACTCCGGAGCAGGCCATAGAAAAGTTCATCGTCTCGAACGTCTCCGATATCTCCGCAATGGGCGGGACCCCGCGCGTGGCGTTCCTCGGAATCTGTCACAATAAGAACTGGGACAAGGCGATGCGGGACCGTGTGGCGAAGGCCTTTTCGGAAGGCTTCGCATCGCGCGGCATTTCGCTTGCGGGCGGCGACACGATAGTGGGCGACGTAAGCTTTTTTTCAGCGACGCTGCTCGGCACCTGCGATGGAAAGCCGCTCCGCAGGAATGCGGCACGTCCCGGCGATTATGTTTATGTCGCAGGAACTCTCGGCAAATCAGACGCAGGCCTGTGGGCGCTGATGAACGGGCATGCGGACGATCCCGGGCTCCGCGGACCGGTCGCTTATCATCTTGCTCCGAAGATCAATGAGAAAATGGGCGCATCCCTTGTAAGACAAGGGGTGGTTGGAGCGTGCATTGATATCAGCGACGGGCTCAGTTCCGAGCTACATCATATCGCGCTGTCCTCGGGCGTACGCATTGAAATAGAGGAATCGCTTATTCCCGTTGAACCGGCTGTGAAAATGGCGGCGCTTCGCTACGGGCTTCCTGCGCGTAAGTTTTGGCTGGACGGGGGTGAGGAGTATCAACTCCTTTTCACAAGTTCTCTTCCAGAGAGTATATTTTTCAACGCCTTCGGCGCCGACGCCGTGACTTGCATTGGAAGGGTCGTTCCCGGCGCCGGGGTCATTTTGCATGGGGTTTCAGGTGAATTTGAAAACGTTAAAGCAGGAGCTTGGTCTCATCTATGAATTACAACAAGACTAAAATCGGCGAATTGCTCCTTCGCCAGGGAATCATCGATGAAGACCAGCTGAAGCACGCGATGAGCGAGCATGAGCGCACCGGAATCATGCTTTCCAAGATTCTCGTGCGCCTCGGCATGGTGAGCGAAGATGTCATGACGAACATCCTCGGCGCTCAGCTTCAGAATACGACGAAGATGCGTATCGGCGAACTTCTCGTGATGCACGGCTACATCACTGAAGCCCAGCTGGAGAAGGCCCTTGAGGAACAGAAGAAGACAGGTCAGCGCCTTGGCCGCGTGCTTGTTTCCCTCGGATTCCTTCCGGAAGAAAAACTTGTTGAAATTCTTTCCACTCAGTTCGAAGTTCCCTATGTGAAGCTTTCGAACTTCACGATAGATCCGAACGCTAACCAATATCTATCGGAAGATCTCTGCCGCAATTACAAGGTCGTTCCGCTGTTCGTCTCTGAAAAGACATTAACTGTTGCGATGAGCGACCCCACGAATGCCCGCGTTATCGATATCGTGAAGTACAAGGCGCAGATGGATCTGGACATTGTGATGTCTTCCGAAAAGGACGTGAAGGCGGCGATCGAACGCGTTTTCGCGGGCTCCAACAACGGCGAATCCCTGGATGCGCTTCTCCATGCGGAATCCGGCAAGGAAGAACTGGAAACGGTGGACCGCGATGCAGCCCCTCAGGAACCGGAACTTTCCGATGAAGAAGGCCAGCAGGTCGTCAAGATTGTGACAACGCTCATTCACGAAGCTATCGCCCGCCACGCTTCCGATATTCACCTGGAGCCGCAGGAAACTTACCTCAAGCTCCGTTACCGCATTGACGGTGACCTGCAGGTGCAGGCGCCTATTCCAGCGCGTCTTATGGCGCAGATCATTTCGCGTATCAAGCTTCTCGCCAAGATGGATATCGCGGAAAAGCGCAAACCTTTGGACGGCCGTTTCACCGTGCGCTACAAAGGCTCGGAAGTGGACTTGCGCGTAAGCTCATTCCCGGTCTCGCTCCGCAAACGCGGCGTCTGCGAAAAAATCGTTATGCGTATTCTTGACCCGAATTCGGGCCAGTTCCCGATCAAGGAGATGGGCTTCAATCCGCGGATGCTCAAGCAGTTCACGGATGCGATCAATCTTCCGAACGGGATTATCCTTGTGACTGGCCCTACGGGCTCCGGTAAGTCTACGACTTTGTACGCTTCGATCCGCGAAATCATGGATCCTTCGATCAACATTTCCACGATGGAAGACCCTGTCGAATTGAACATCGAGGGCGTGAACCAGGGGCAGATCAATGTCGCCGCCGGATTCACTTTCGCTGCCGGCATCCGCGCCCTGCTCCGTCAGGACCCGGACGTGATGATGATCGGAGAAATGCGCGATAAGGAAACGTCTTCGATGGCTATCGAAGCGGCCCTTACGGGTCACTTGGTGTTCAGTACGCTCCATACGAACGACGCAGCGGGTTCGTTCCCGCGTTTGCTCGAAATGGGACTGGAACCCTTCCTTGTCGCGACCGTGATCAAGGGCATTCTCGCCCAGCGCCTTGTGCGCCGCATCTGCAAGTACTGCAAGGAACCGTACGAGATATCAAAGGAACTCCGTGAGGAAATGCATCTCTCTCCCGATATGCAGTTCTATCACGGCAAAGGCTGCTCGCACTGCGACGGCACGGGTTACAAGGGCCGCTGCGGCATTTACGAATTTCTCGTTCCGAACGAGGCGGTGCAGGCTTTGGTGATCAAGCGCGCTTCCGGCGAAGAAATCAAACGGCTCGCCGTCAAGGAGTGCGGAATGATCTCGCTCCGGCAGGACGGTCTTCAGAAGGCACTCGACGGTCTCACGACGCTCGAACAGATACTTGGCGCCTCCACGAAGGATGATGACTGATGGGGCGCGACGTAGACGAAGCGCTCCTGCGTAAAGAACTGAACGAAGAACAATGTTTTGCAGCCTCTAAGATTCAGGGGCCGATGCTCATCCTCGCTGGAGCGGGCTCGGGCAAGACACGCGCGATTACGTATAAAATAGCGTATCTCGTTTCGACGCAGCACGTGGATCCGCGCCGCATTCTTGCGGTGACGTTCACGAACAAGGCCGCCCGCGAAATGAAGACGCGTATTCAGACGATTCTGGAGAGCCGCGTTGATTTGGAATGGATGGGAACGTTCCATTCCGTGTGCGTGCGGATTCTCCGTCTGTGCCTCGCGAATGGTGCGCTTTCAAAGGCGCTCGGCTGGTCTTACACCAAGAATTTTTCCATTTACGACGATGACGATCAGAAGCGTATTCTCAAGGAAATACTAAAGCCCGCGCTCGGCGATGATCTCGATGCGGCGATGTTTAAAAAAATCCGCGGGGCGATTTCCCGCTACAAGAACGGCGTTTACAAACAAGTTCTTCCGAACGGAGAAACGCGGCTCGTGCTCCAGACTCCGGACGCGGTCCTCGCTCATGTGAAATTCGCCGATGAAGAACAGATGGCGGGCTTCTACAAAAGTTACCAGAGCGCCCTCGGCGCTGCGAACGCGATGGATTTCGACGATCTGCTTTTGAACACGGTGGATTTGCTCCAGCGTCTGCCGCAGGTCGCGGCGCAGTTCGCGCATCGTTTTCAGTATGTCGTCGTGGACGAATATCAGGACACGAACGATGTTCAGTACGAACTTCTGAAACGCCTCATCAATGAAGACCGCAATGTGACGGTGGTCGGCGATGACGATCAGAGCATCTATGGCTGGCGTGGCGCGAATATCGAAATCATCCGCAATTTTCACCGGGATTTCAGTCCCGTTGAAATCGTGAAGCTGGAGCGCAATTACCGCTCCACGGTGAATATTGTGCAGGGCGCGGGTTCCGTCATCGCACACAATGAACGTCCCGCCGAGATGAAAAAGGAAGTTTATTCTAAAGAGGAAAAGGGCGAACTCATTCATGTGATGAATGTCGTCGATGACCGCATCGAGGCGGAGAAAATCGCGCAGTCTATCTTTGACGCGGGCAAGGAATTCTATGCGCAGACGGCGGTGTTCTACCGCACGAATGCGCAGTCCCGTTCGCTTGAAAAGGCGCTCAACGACCGCCGCATTCCGTGCGTCATTTTCGGGGGCACGCGTTTCTGGGACCGCAAGGAAATCCGCGATATCCTCGCGTATCTCCGCGTGCTCGTGAACCCGAAGGACGATGCCGCGTTCCTCCGCATCATCAATACGCCGCCCCGCCAGATCGGCAAGACGACGGTGGACCAGATCCGCGACAAGGCGGCGTCGGAATCGACCTCGCTTTGGGAAGCCCTCGTCGGAACGGTGAATTCCGGCCTTGGCGGCCGCGCGACGGCGAAACTCGCTGAATTCAAGAAGACCGTAGAAGGCTGGCTCGCCCTGGTGACCGCCGGGGAAACCGCTATTCCGCTCCTCGCCGAGCGCGTCATCAACGATACGTTCTACCGTGAGTTCCTGAAAAAGGAAGATGAAACCACGGCGGAAGACAGGAACGGAAACCTTGATGAAATGGTGAATGCCCTCCGTGAATTCGAAGAAGAAAACCCGGAGCGCGGACTCGATGCCTTTTTACAGGACATTTCGCTCCTCACCGATGCGGATAAGAAAGTGGAGAACGCCGCGGAACGCGTGACGCTCATGACCATCCACATGGCGAAAGGCCTTGAATTCCACACGGTTCATATCGCCGGCTGCGACGAAGGCGTGTTTCCGCTCATCCGTATGTCGGGTCTCCTCACGCAGTCGGCGGAAGACCGCAAGAAAGATATCGAAGAGGAACGCCGACTGTTCTATGTGGGCTGCACGCGTGCGAAGCGCCGCCTGTTCCTCTACCATTCCACACAACGCTTCTGGCAGGGGACCGTTCAGCAGTTTCCGCCTTCCCGGTTCCTCGGGGAGATTGATCCGCTCACGACATCCATCGAAGGCGCCGAGGCGCTTGAGTCCCGCGATCCGATGAGCGTTGATTTCAACGGGCTCCGCAGACCGTCTTACGGGATGCCGCGCGGAACATTTCGCCCGCATCCAGATTTCCCGCATGCGAAGAGTTCCGTGTTCGGTCATAGCACGCAGCGCATTGTATACAAAAATGTAACGCCTGAGCGGAAACCGGAACCGGAGGGTCCCCGCGTCGTTTATGATGAATACAGCGAGAATCCGTTCCACCCGGGAGCGAAGGTGCGGCATACGCGCTTCGGCGACGGCGTTATCCTGCGCTGCACGGGTTCCGGCGACGATGCCCGTGTGGAAGTGCGGTTCGGAAGGGACGGCACTGTGCGCAAGCTCGTGCTCAAATTCGCGAGTCTGCAGATCATCGGGTGACGGGACTCAACTTTCACTCTTTTTTTCGTGCGGGGGCTTCTAGGCGGGCCCGCGCTTTTTTATTTTTGTTTCGAATCTGGAGGCTTTTATTTATGCTCTCACGTGAAGACATTTTGAAACTTGCGAAACTTTCGCGCTTGAAACTTTCCGATGCGGACGTCGATTCCGTTTCGAAGCATCTCGATAAAATGCTCGATCACATGGAAGCGCTCCGCAAGCTGGATCTTTCCAAGGTGGAGCCGATGACGTCCGCGGAAGACGCGACGACGGTTCTCCGCGAAGATGTTCCGCAGCCTTCCCTTTCGCACGAGCAGGCGTTCATGAATGCCCCGGCCGTGGAAAATGAACATTTTGCCATTCCCAAGGTGATCGGCGGCTGACAAAAGAAATTTTATGACTCCGGTGCTTTGCATCATCCCCGCGCGCATAAGTTCATCCCGGTTTCCGGGCAAGCCGCTCGTCTCTCTCCGGGGACGTCCGATGATTCTACGCACCATGGACAGAGCCCGCGCCGCGGGTTGCTTTAAAGACATCGCCTGCGCCACGGATTCCGAAAAAATCGCCTCCGTGGTGGAGTCCGCCGGGTACCGCGCCGTGATGACGGGCGAGTGCGCCACGGGTTCCGACCGCGTCTATGAAGCGGCGGAAAAACTGGGCTGGGATCTGGTCGTGAATCTGCAGGGGGACGAACCTGTCGCGGATGTCAGGATGATCCGCGATGTCGCGCTCGCGCTTGCCGCGGAACCTGATTCCTGGGTCACGGCGTATTCTCCGCTTCTCGAAAGCGATATCCCCGATATGACGGTCGTTAAAGTCAAGGTGGAGCGCGGCTACGCGACTGCTTTCTGCAGGCGGATTCAAGGTCCTGCCGCGGACTGGAACGTTCATCGCGGCATTTATGCTTATTCCCGCGCGGCGCGCGAGGAATTTCACTCGCTTCCGCAGAGTGCGGAAGAAAAACAATTTTCGCTGGAACAATTGCGGATTCTGGGTAAACGCCCCATCCGTGTCATCGAGAGTACGGAACATTCGATGTCGGTGGACGTCCCTCAGGACGTTGCCAAAATGGAAAATTTAATACAAGGTCAAGATAAATACAAGACGGTTGAAAAATGAAAATAGAAGAACATTACAACGGCAAGACAAAATTCATCTTCGTCACGGGTGGCGTGATTTCCGGACTCGGCAAAGGCATCGCGTCGGCATCCATCGGTGCGCTCCTTTCGAACAAACTCAAGGTTGTTCCCGTCAAGTGCGACGGCTACCTCAATACGGACCCGGGCACGCTCAATCCGACGGAGCACGGCGAAGTGTACGTCCTCGACGACGGCGGCGAAGTCGATATGGACTTCGGTCATTACGAGCGCTTCCTGAACGTGACCGCGCGCTCCGAATGGAGCCTCACGATGGGCAAGGTGTTCAAGGCCATCCTCGAAAAGGAACGCCGCGGCGATTACCTCGGACACACGGTGCAGTTCATTCCGCATGTCACGGATCTCATCAAGTCGCATTTTTACCATGTCGCGAACACGGAAAATGCCGATGTGCTTCTTGTGGAAATCGGCGGCACGGTGGGCGATCTTGAAAACCAGTTCTTCATCGAAGCCGCGCGTCAGCTTTCTCACGATGTCGGTCGCGAAAACAGCATGTTCGTGCATCTTACGTATGTGCCCATTCCTTCGGGCGTGAACGAACAGAAATCCAAGCCTACGCAGATGTCCGTCCGCGAATTGAATGAGAAGGGAATTTATCCCGACATCATCATCTGCCGCTGCGAAGAATACATCAAGCCCCATCTCAAGGAAAAGATCGGACTTTTCTGCAACCTTCCGGCATCTCATGTCATTTCCGGAGTGGATGTGAAGCATGTCTACGAAGTTCCGCTCGTTTATGAAAGTGAAGGCATTCCGGAGATCATCCTTAAGCGTCTTCAGGTTTACGCTCCGCCTCAGCTCAATGAATGGCGCCGCTTGGTGGAAACGCTCAAGCGCAATCAGGTGAAGCCGCGGAAAATTCTGACGGTTGCGATCTGCGGAAAATACACGGCCCTTGAAGATTCTTATGCGAGCGTCGTGGAAGCACTGAACCATGCGTCCGCGCATCTTGATCTTCGTGTACAAATTAAGTGGGTCGACACGGAAAAAGTGGAAAACAACCATGACGGTGTCGCCAAGTCGCTTGTCGGCGTTAATGCCGTCATTGTTCCCGGCGGCTTCGGCAGCCGTGGAATTGAAGGCAAAATTCAGCTTATCCAGTACGTCCGCGAGAACAATATTCCTTTCCTCGGCATCTGCTACGGCATGCAGCTCGCGGTCGTGGAATTCGCACGCCATGTCTGCAAGATGAAGGGCGCGAACACGATCGAAGTGGAAATGGACGGCGGCAAGGTCGAGACTCCGGTCATCGCATATCTCCCCGGTCAGGAAAAAATCAAGGATCTCGGCGCGACGATGCGCCTCGGCGGCCATGACGTGGAAATCCGTGAAGGCTCCTGCGCCGAGAAGATCTATGGCGCGCGCCAGATCCGCGAACGTTTCCGCCACCGCTACGAAGTGAATCCGCAGTATGTCGCGGAACTTGAGAAGGGCGGCATCCGGTTCTCCGGAAAGGCGGCGAATGAAAACATCATGCAGATCATGGAACTCCCCGGGCACCCGTACTTCATGGCGTGCCAGTTCCATCCTGAACTCAAGTCCTCTTTAATACATCCGGCCCCGCTGTTCCTAGAACTCCTGAGGGTCGCCGATGAACGCTCCTGAAAAGAAAGTGCTCCTGCTCGCCCTGTTCCTGTTCGGGATGGGGTGGGTCGTTCATTTTTCTCCCTGGAATCCGGTCCCGGCGATAGAAACTTTTCCGTATGTTCCGGGAGAGGTTTCCGCCGCGGAATCCGCGCCCGCCGTCGTTTCTGATTTCACGGCGGCCCCGCATGCGAGGAAGGCGCACAAGGTAAAATCTGCGAAACCTTCCGTGCATTTTCCGCTCGCGATCAACCGCGCGTCCGCGGAGGAACTTTGCGCGCTCAAGGGAGTAGGCCCCAAGCTCGCGGAGCGCATCCTCGCTTACCGCAGGGCGCAGGGATCCTTCAAAAGTGCCGCCGATCTGCGGAAAGTCTCTGGAATCGGCGAGAAAAAAGCGGCGGGTATACTGCCTTTCGTCATTTTTGATTAGTTTTATGGGTAATTGAACCTAAGTCGTTGTAAATATGCAGGATACAAAGCTACATCTGGGTATTGAAGTCGGTGACGTTCTCCTCAAGGTCGCCTTGTTCGATCCTATGGAAAAGAAAGTTCTGAAGACGGCGGTCCTTGATACGGGGACGAGCCCCCTCGATGACGTTCCGACGTTCGAGAACACGCTTCAGGGTTGGCTCGCCGGCAAGGACGGCGTCGATCTCGAATCGGTTTCCGTCTGCGTGTCCTCTTTCCGTTCCTTGGTGCGCGAAGTGTTCGTGCCTCCCGAGGCCGCCGCTACGATGGACAATTACCTCCGCTGGTACCTTGGTCTGAACGTGGATGCGGAAGAGAACGCCTACTATTTTGATTCGCAGATATTGAGCGGGGATGCGAAGGCCGGTTACAACGTGCTTCTCATCGCGATGCGCCGCGTATGGGTGGACGCCGTCCGCAAAGGCTTCCGCAATAAGGCTATCGCGCCGAAGATTATGGAAATCGACGCCCTTTCCCTGTTGAATCTGCTCGAGACTGGCTATGGATTTTCGTCCGACATGCGTTGTATCATCAAGGCGGATGTCGCGGGCGTGCTCCTGATGTGGGTGGCGGATAAAGACATCCGTGCTATCCGATGCTGCTCCACGCTTGAAATCGTGGGCAAGGCCCGCGAAACGGCTTATGCGCAGCTCGCGAAAAGCATCGACGATCAGATCAAGCTTGCTTTCGGGGCGAACGGCGTCGCCGCTTCGGAATATCTCCTGTGCGGAGAACTTGCGTCCGATGTCCTGTTCGTGGAATCTCTCCGCTCTTCTTTGTCTGAACAACCGCTCAGGCTGATGGATTCGTTTACGAACATCCGTTTGCCGGTGGCTGAAGAAGATGCCAGTCATGTGTTGTCCTGTGCCGGCGCCATCGGCGTCGCTCTGCGCGGGGGTAAAGAATGATCCGTTTAAATCTCATAGAAGCCGCTGGCCGCGTGAACGCGTCCGGAGCTTCCGCTGCGGTGATTGAACTGGGAACGCCCGCCGTTTCCGGGAAAAAGAAGAACAGAGCGCTCTCCATCGTCGTCGCTGCCCTTATCATCATTGTATGCTGCTGCGCTTACCTGATGCTCATCGACGTGCCGAAACCCTTGGAGGGAAAGATTCCTCCTGTGATTTTGTCTGTTCTCGGCGTGGAGGATCCTGCGAGTTCCGGACTTTCTATGAATCGGACTTCGGCGCAGAAAACCTCTGCCGGCGGTTCCATTGAAAAGCAGCGCGCTGAAGTTGCGGAAGAGGTCGCCCGCGCCGGGATGTCCCCGGAACGCATCGTTACCGAAATCCGCCCCGAAGCGCTGATGGCTCCTCCCAAGAAGGACGATTACGCATCGTTCCTCCCGATGGAAAAAATCGCATATCAGAAGGCGCTGTCCGCGCAGATGCTCACATTCATCAATACGGTGACGCCGTCGGATATCAATTTCTCCGATATCGTTTATTCCGCGCCAGACTTCTATTACATGCATGCCGAAGCGGGGAATCCTTCTTCGCAGAAGAGCTATCTCGATCGCCTCCGTGCGGCGAGCACGGAATTCCGCACTCCGCCCATTCCTGAAAATGCCCCGGCGACGGAAATCACGGCGTATGGCCGCCTTTCCGCAAAGCCGCAGATGCCGGCTGCTCCGGCGCCTCTTGTGAAGGAAGCGGAAGTCGCCGCGGAATTAGGCGCTCTTCATGGTCTGGAAGCGACGCATAAGCTGCGTCTCGCAGGCTGGGACCGTCCGGCGGTGGAAGACCGCGGCGTGTATCGCCTTTTCACATACAAAGTATCGACCAATGCGGATTTCCCCGCAGTCCAGGCTTTCGTCGACGCTCTGCAGAAGTCCCCGGTGCGCATCGGCATTGAAAAGCTGGAAATGCATGCCGCTGCAAAGGGCATGACTTCTCAGTTTACGTTCACGATGTACGTCGCCCGTTAGAGGCTCTGACGATGCCTATCCGCATTACCGGCGGCTCGTTCCGGGGCCGCTCCGTTTCTTCTCCCCAGGGGGAAGGAACCCGTCCTACGGCGGCGCTCGTCCGCGAAGCCCTGTTCAATATTTTACAAGATGTATCCGGATATGCCGTGCTCGATCTTTACGCCGGTACGGGAATCGTCGGCATGGAAGCGGTGAGCCGCGGCGCGGCTATCGTATATGCCGTGGAAATGCGCAATGCGCAGGCGAGGCTTATTCAGAAGGCGTACGAATCGCTTGACGTTTCGGATAAACTTCGCATGATCACCAAAAATGCGATGAGTTTATGCGAAAATCCGTCGCCTGTGAAAAACGGCTTTGATTTGATTTATGCCGATCCTCCGTTCACGGAGGCGTATCCTGACCTGCGCGGATTCTTCAAATGGCTCAAACCCGGCGGCTATGCCGTGTTCGAGGTGCCGAGCCGAGTCGTTCCGGAGTGGGCGCCTGCGGAAGCCGTGCGCCGTTACGGAGAATCTTCCCTCGCCTTTTTCCGCGCGCCCGCCTGAACTTTTTAAATTTCGTCCCATGGAAACCAAAACAATCCGCCGTGCAGTGTTCGCCGGTTCCTTTGACCCGTTTACAGCGGGGCATCTGGATATCGTCCGCCGTGCGGCGGAACTGTTCGATGAAGTCATCGTCCTCGTCGCGGAAAATTCCGCGAAGCGTCCGTTTTTCAAAACGGCAGTGCGCGTGCGCCTTGCGGAGCTCGCGGTGAAGGACATTCCCGGCGTGACAGTGGATTCCTTCGAAGGACTTACGGTGAATTATCTGAAGCGGAAATCCGCACGCTATTTGGTGCGCGGCATCCGTGGCGGTGCGGACCTTGAATGGGAACGCGATGTCGCCTGGACGAACCGGAAACTTTATCCGGAATGCGAAACGGTATTCCTCGCCGCGGGCGAAGAACACCTCGCCGTGTCATCGACCGTGGTCCGCGAGTTGTTGAAGAACGGCGCCGATGTTTCTTCTTTTGTGCCCGCGGGCATCCTTGAAACCCTTTTAAATGAATGGAGTTCCGTGAAATGTTCGGAATGAAACCTTTCAATATGCTCACTTCCCCGGTGAAGATACTCCTCAGCATCAATACCGTCGTATTCGCCCTTTCGCTTCTGGGGTCATTGCTGAGGGTGGATATTTCTAGCTGGATCGTCGGTTACGGTGCGCTCATTCCCGAATATTACACGCAGTGGTGGCGTTACATTACGTATGCGTTCATTCATGTGAACGTGTGGCATTTCCTGTTCAATATGCTCGCCCTCTGGATGTTCGGCGATGATGTCGCGCTTTTCATCGGTTACCGCTGGTTCTGGGGGCTGTACCTGTTTTCCGCAGTCTTCGCCGCTCTTTTCAGCATTCCGTTCTACCTTGTGCATCTGATGAATCCGTATGCGCTTATCATCGGCGCTTCCGGGGCGCTGATGGGAATATTCGTCGCTTATGCGAAGCTTTTTCCGGACAGGATGATCCTTCTGTTCTTCGTTATCCCGATGAAGATCAGCCATGCGATATGGTTCCTGATCGTTGTCGATATACTGCTTTCGCACACGAATGATTCCGTGGCGCATTTTACTCATCTGGGAGGCGTTCTCGCCGGATTTATTTGTATGTACTGCTACCGCAAGGGGATTTCGTGGAGCGGGCTCCGCGGTGAAATGCGCCAGCGCCGTGAAGCGACCGTGCGTGCGAAGGAACATTCCGGCGAAGGAAAGGTGCTCGAGGGAGAGGTCGGCTATATTGACGAAGATAAGGAACTGAATATGATTCTTGAAAAGGTGGGCAAGGGCGGCGTGAATTCGCTCACGGAATCGGAAAAGACGTATTTGATAGAAGCAAGCAAACGCCGCCGTCGCGGCGGAATCTGAGGAGACAGGATGAAAAAAATTTTAGGTGTCGGTGCGGCTCTCGTGGACATGCTCATCCGCGTGGACGATGCGTGGGTAAAAGCGGTGAATGCGCCGAAGGGCGGAATGACGCCTGTCGATTTCCCGACATTGAAGAATCTCCTTTCGGGTATACTTGCGCCGACGTTCGTCCCCGGAGGCTCCGCGTGCAATACCATCGTGGGAGTATCCCGCCTGGGCGCACGGGCTGCGTTCCTTTCCAAAGTGGGCAAGGATTCCCTCGGGGAAGTCTTTGAAAATCACTTGAAGGACAGCGGCGTCGAATCCCTTTTGAAAGTCTCGAAGACCGCGACGGGAAGCGTGCTTTCCGCCGTGACCCCCGATGCGCAGCGCACGATGTTAACTTACCTCGGCGCGTCCTCCGAACTTTGCGCGGATGACGTCACCCCGGAACTTTTCGATGACGTCGGGATACTTTATATGGAAGGCTACCGCGCTTACGATGCGGAGTGCTTTAGAAAGGCGATCCGGACGGCGCGCGCGAAAGGGGCCCTTACGGCTCTCGACTTCGGCTCGTTCGGCGTTGTGAATGACTGCAGGCCCCTTTTCGACGCTCTTTTCCAGGAAAAGAGCGTCGACCTCGTCATTGCGAACGAGGACGAGGCCCGCGCTTACACGGGACTTTCCGAGGAACGCGCCCTCGACGCGCTTGCGGAACTTTGTCCGGTCGCCGTGGTGAAGCTCGGAAAACGCGGGGCTCTCATTTCGAAGGGCGGCGAGGTGACGCGGGTCGCTCCGGGAACAGCGAAGGCCGTGGATACGACCGGCGCGGGCGATTTGTGGGCGTCGGGATTCCTCTACGGGCTCATCTCCGGGTGGAACATGGAGAAGTGTGGCAAACTTGCGGGCATTGTCGCGGACGAAGTCGTGCAGGTGATGGGCACGGAAATTTCGGAAGAGGGCTGGAAGCGCATTCATCGTGAAATGGAGGCTCTATGAACGAAGATGAAAACAGGGAGTGGGTGCCGCTCCAGAATTTCGGATCCGATGACGAAGCGCAGGCCTTTACTTCGCTTCTTGAGGAAAACAAACTTGAATATGAAATCCTGAAAGATGCAAATCTGGGCGGGGATCCGCTCGGGCTTGACTTTCAGAACCGCGGCGCGGATACGGTCATTGTGCGTGTCCATGCCAAGGATTTTGAAGCGGCGCATCGCGTCCTTGAAATTTTCGCGGCGAATCCCGAAAATGCAACCGTCGCGGATGCAGAATTCCTTTCCACATTCTCCGACGATGAGCTCATCGACGTTCTGAAAAAACAGGACGAATGGAATCAGGTGGATGTGACGATCGCACTCCGTCTTCTGAAGGAACACGGAAAATCGTTCACCGGCGCGGAACTTGAAAACTTCCGCGAAGAACGTCTCAAGGATCTTTCAAAACGCGTTTCTGCGGAAAAATCGAGCGAAGCGCTGAGTATCCTCGCGGGCATCCTCTGCCTCGGCGTTTCCATCGGGAGCTTTTGCATGGTGAAGGAATCGCGCTATCTTTATGCGCTCCTCGTCGTGTTCCTCGTAGGCGCGCTTGCTTTCATCTCCGGCTGGAACTGGACTTTTCGCAGGAAACGTCTTCCGGACGCGCGTAAAATTTTCATATATGAAGATGCTACGCGCAAGGTTGGCCGCGTTGTCCTTGTTCTCGCCGTCATCGCGCTTCTCACGAACGTGACTGCGATCGTCATCCGCACGGCGGGACT
>Ga0172377_10004191_pt1 | contig 14865 bp, 9 predicted proteins | sample Pumphouse3metaG_FD_119749 | JGI IMG/M metagenome (GOLD analysis project Ga0172377, IMG submission 119749) | Leachate microbial communities from a municipal landfill in Southern Ontario, Canada - Pumphouse #3 metaG | ecosystem: Engineered > Solid waste > Landfill > Unclassified | place: Canada... | reverse complement strand
GATGACTTTCAATCGTTGCTGCTTTGATTTCTTCTTTTGGAGTTGCTCTATCGAGCTTGGCTTTCAGTTCTTTAATTTCCCGACTGTGTTTTTCCTGATTCTCAATCAATGTTCCTGTACGAAAATAAGTACTCAACAGCAGATAAAACGTCGCTATGACAATACCGATTGCCAGCAATAAAACTATAACAACTATGACTTCCACAAAGCACCTCGCTGATAAAGAATTTGTCAAATCAAGCCTTGCATAAAAAGTACATGGAATTATGCATGCTTTCAAGCCATAGCCGGATTTTATGGGATTTTTGTATTCTATGAATTTCGCGCGCGGATTATAATAACAAAGTTGCATATATTCTATCTTTAAAAATTAAAACTCCATCAACTTTAATAATTTATTTGATATAACTGCTAATAAAATCGAAATTCGCGGGTTACATTGTATATAAAAACAAAATAAAGACGAAGAAGAGATGAACGAACTGCTCGGAAAACTGATCGGTATGCATGAGAAAGAGTTGCTTCGTTATGCCTGGATAATAGTAAAAGACCGGATGCTGGCTGAAGACGCAGTACAAAATGCATTTATTGCGCTGACGCATTCCAAACAGACGATAATCGGAAACCACCGGGCATGGCTTTATTGCGTGGTTCGCAACAAATGCCTGAACATAATTCGCAAACGCAAAAACCGTGGGGAACTTCAGCTGGCTGAATATCATGAGTTTGCTGAACATGACGCGTCACCCTCGGATATTATGACGGAAGCAGAGCGGCAGTTAATTTTTCTGCGTTGCCTGAGTCTCTTAAAAGCACAGCACCGTGAAGTATTGATGCTAAAGATTGATCAGAACAAAAGTTACCGCGAAATCAGCGAAATTACCGGATTGTCCGTCGGTAACGTCGGTTTCATATTGCACACCGCCACCACCACACTGCGTAAATTAGTCAAAAAGGAGTTGGGCGAATCATGAACTGCAACAAAACCCTCCGTCTGATGACTGAATATCTCGCGGAAGAAATTTCCGAGCAAAAAAAAGCTGCTTTGCTGGCGCATCTTGAAGCATGTGCGGAATGCCGCAACGAGTTCGAATCCATGCAAAAAGACTGGCAGACCATCGGAAAAACTTTGAAAAATACTGATGCCCCGGAAAGCCTCAGCATTGAAAGTCGAAACTTGATTTTGGATTCAATTCCGAAAAAATCCCCACCAAAAAAAATCTTTCTGCGCTATGCGGCTGAAATTCTAGTCGTCTGTGCAATTCTCGGAATTATTTCCGGGATGTTTCTCCCCGCTTTAAATTCATCTCGCAAAAAAGCGCGGGCGATTAGCGCCAAAGCCGAACTGGAACAGGCAATTACAATTGATTCCGAAGTCCAACGCCAGGATGACGCTTTAGCAGCCGACAAAGATGCTTTATCTTTTGTTGCGCCAGTTGCGGCACCATCGGCACCATTGGTAGCCGAAGATTCTTCAGTTGAGCGTAATTATGGTAGCGAGAGAGGAAAAGTTGCAAAACCGACAGTAGAAAGATCAATGCGGGAAGCTCGAGTCGTCAGCGCGTCGGAAGAAGCCTCCGGTGCTCCTGGAAAATATAAACGTGAAAGCAATGAAATGCCTCCCCATCCCAGCATTGCCGATGGCAGTAACCGTAGCGTTTTGTCGCCACAATACCGTGAGCGCGACATGGCATCAACCGCATTACCCAAGAAAGAGTACGCTGAAAATGCACCGCCGTCACGCAAATCAATCATCGGCAAACGGACCAACTCAAAAGCAGACCTTTCAGTTGTTTCGTCCGAGTCCATCTCTGAACCATCCGCATACATTTCAACGACTGTCCGTTTGAATTTGAAAACCTGGAATCTGACCAGCGAATCTGAAGTGAAAGAATGGTTGAAAAAACATGGAATCAGTGATGTCGGGAAAATTGCGATTGATCGCGCAGGAAACCGGCTGAGCGTGGAAATCCCGTCACACTCCCTTGAAAAATTTCAACAGGTTGTCCGCAAGCTTACCGCGCAAGAACAGAAGCTCAAAGAATTATCCCAAGGATTGCCCTTTTATCCTGCGGCGCTACGTCCGATATCGACATTTTCAGTCAATACCAACACCGCTTCCTATACTCGCGCCAGGCACGCTGTCATGTCAGGACGCCAACCTAATCCCGAGGAAATTCATGCGGAAGATTTTATCAACTATTTCGATTATCATTATCCTTCGCCGCGAAACGGAGTATTCGATATCATGACGGAAGCCGCCGCCAATCCGTTCCGACCGGCTAATGTGACAATGCGCATCGCGTTGCAAGGAAAAAAGCTGGGACCTGACCGCAACACTCCTTCGAATTACACGGTATTGCTGGATGCCAGCGGTTCAATGGCGCTTGAAAATCACTTGGGTATTGCCGTCAAAGCTGTGACCAAACTCGTTGAAAAACTCAATCCGCATGATAGCATCCGTCTGATTGTATGCCGGGAAAAACCAGTAACTATTTTTGGCGCGAAAAAGATTATCCCGGAAGTACACCAACTCCGGGCTTTCGGCAAAGCAGATATTGCCGCTGGAATTGCCGCCGCTTACGAGGCCGCCCGTCAAAACTTGACCAAAGGCGCGCAAAACCGCATAGTTCTGATCACCGACGGAATCCATTCGCTACCCGGACACCGTTATTCGGCAATGATTCAAATGGTTAAAGAGGGACGTGCCGAAGGCATTTCCACCATAGTTCTCGGATTCGGAGAAGGCGGTGATGATACACTACTCGACGCAATCGCTGAAAACGGTGACGGCAGTTATGTTTTTATGGACGATGCCGCTGAAGTCGAAAAACTATTTTCTGAACATTTCGAGGCTCGTTTCCGTCCTATCGCAGAAGACGTTAAAATACAAGTTGAATTCAATCCGGAAACGGTTCGCGAGTATCGGCAAATCGGTTACAGCCGCCGTCAACTCAGTAGCGAAGATTTTCGTGATGACAAAGTCAATGCCGGCGAAGTCGGCTCCGGGCAGTCTGTAACCGCTCTCTATGAATTACGACTCGTTTCCGGATGTAATCCTGATGCAATCGCAGCCATTGTCCGGTTGCGATATAAAAACCTCGACAATGCCCGGATCGAAGAACGTCAGTTCCATATTTATGCCGGTGATATTAAAAAAGATTGGAATACCGCAACACCGCAGTTGCAACTGGCACTGTTGGCGGCAGAATTCGCTGAAACACTAAGGTATCCGGATACACCTGGAATCGCCAATCCCCGCGGCATTCTCAACCGGTTAAATATATTGCAGCGCAACCCCGGTGGGCTTTCCGCTCAACTGCCGGAATTAACCGAATTTCTGAAACGTTGCCGTCAGTAAAACTGGTTAGTGTATCGAAGTCGCGGGACGTCATGAAGAAAATTCAAAAATGGAGCGAGTGATGGGAGTTGAACCCACGACATTCACGTTGGCAACGTGACGCTCTACCACTGAGCTACACTCGCAAATCAAGCGAAGAAAAAATGGAGCGAGTGATGGGAGTTGAACCCACGACATTCACGTTGGCAACGTGACGCTCTACCACTGAGCTACACTCGCAAATAAAACAAGACATTTACAATATCGGAAGTTTCCGAAAAATCAAATATTCTAACACAGTATTTTTAATTTTTTCAAGATAAAAACAAGCTGGAAGCCATATATTTTGCTCATGCCAAAACATATTAAGCTTATGTCTGCAGTTGATTTTGAGATTCTCCGCGAACAATTGAACGATGCTTCAGCAACGTACCATTCAGTCCGCGAGCGAAGGTTTGACCGCCTACCTGCTCAGCAAACATAACCAGTTCATGATCAGTATATGTCTCCTGACGCGTCAAAGATTCGTCAAGCAAATCAAGCGCAGTATTGTTAAATTGCTGTAAATACCATAATCCGGCACCGATTTCATTCAACTCCTCGCGCATTTGTCTGATATCATCAGCACTGAGAAGTGAACGATGAACGGTAGTCCGAATCTCCATTGCAATTTCATTTTTGACCGCATAACTGATTGACTCCTGAACCATGGCAGACATTCCAGGCGCGGAAAATACTGTTGAAGAATATTTTTCAGCAGGAGCTTTATAATCAATCGCCAGATAATCAATGCCACATAATTGATGAATATCCTCAATGGTTTTCGGATGAGTTCCGTTTGTGTCAAGTTTTACCATGAATCCCATTCCCTTGATCTGTGCAATAAACTGGGCCAGCCCCTGTTGCAACGTCGGTTCCCCTCCGGAAATCACCACCCCGTCAAGCCGACCTTGACGACGCGCCAGGAAGTCCCAGAATTCAGGCAACGGGTACTCCGGCTGACTCTCCGGATCAAAAACTAAACTTGGATTATGGCAGTACGGACAACGTAAATTACAATTCCCGGTAAAAACTATGCAAGATATTTTTCCCGGATAATCAATCAATGAAAATGGTTGAAACCCTCTGATCAACATTTTAAAACCTACTTAAAATTCAAATGAAATCCAAACTCATGCCACCAAATATTTTATCATATAAACCCCGAGGCAAGTGATGAATTAGCCGTCCGGATTGTTCAAATTAAAATAAAAACCGCCCGCCGGTTAAGGCGGGACGGTCTTTGTGGTAAAGGTTTACTTTTTAGAACACTCGCAGGAAGCCGTATAAGTCTTACGGTCCTTAAATTCCTCGCGTTTTCCCTTGTTCCAATTGGTTACCGGCCGGAAGTAACCGCAAACCCTGCTGTAAACTTCGGTCTTTTCTCCACATTTAGCCATTTACCTTTCCTCCTTAGTAGGTTACTGTTGTTAACCCGCATCACAGAATTTTCTGAAGCTTCGAATCAACCTCACCGGCCCTTGTAAAGGTCAACTCCAAACCATCATCCGGTTCTGCATAGCGGCCTTTATGCTTTATTAGATTCGTCTTTTTCCAAAGGGCACTCTCCGTGAGCGCCTGGTAAATAACCGTGAACAGGACAGATACTGAACGACGGCGTAAGAGTAAAATACGGAATCTTTGAACGATAACATACTCTTTTTACTAGCTCTGCCACCTGCTGTGGATCTTCAATACGTTCCCCTATAAACGCATGAAAAACGGTTCCCCCGGTATACTTGCATTGTAAAGGTTCCTGAAGGTCAAGTGCTTCAAATAAGTCATCTGTATAACCGACCGGCAATTGCGAAGAATTGGTATAATAAGGATTTGAATCGCCGGCACAAATAATGTCCAGAAATTTTTTGCGGTCAATCTTGGCCAGCCGAAAACTGGTTCCCTCGGCCGGGGTGGCTTCGAGATTATAAATATGTCCGGATTCTTCCTGAAAGTCGGAAATGCGCTTACGCATATAATCAAGAACTTCAATTGCAAAGTCCGCACCTTCTTTATCGCAAATCGAACATCCCAGAAAATTTAGGCAGCATTCATTCAAGCCCACTAAACCAATTGTGCTGAAATGATTTTTCATGGAGCCGAGGTAAGTTTTGGTATACGGTAAAAGATCATTTTCCAAGTGTCGCTGTACAACTTTACGTTTGACCTCCAAAGACTCCATCGCTAAAATCATTAAACGGTCGAGACGCGCAAAAAATTCCTTTTTATCTTTGGAAACATAGCCAAGACGCGGCATGTTGATCGTAACCACCCCGATAGATCCGGTTTGCTCCCCGGCGCCAAATAGTCCACCGGTTTTGTTGCGAAGTTCACGAATATCCATTTGAAGCCGGCAACACATACTCCGTACATCACCAGGATTGAGTTCGCTATTGATAAAATTCTGAAAATATGGCAAGCCATACTTTCCAGTTACTTCAAACAAAATCTTGGCGTTTTCAGATTCCCAGTCAAAATCACGGGTGATATTATAAGTTGGAATCGGGAAAGTGAAAATTCTGCCATCACGGTCGCCACTGCTCATTACCTCAAGGAACGCTCTGTTTATCATATTCATTTCATGCTGATAGTCGCCATAGCATGTTCCTTCGATCAACTTTCCTCCAATAATAACCGGATTGTCTTTCAGGTCTTCAGGTACCGTCCAGTCAAAAGTAAGGTTGGTAAAAGGTGTCTGTCCCCAACGACTGGCAATATTCAGTCCGAACACCAGCTGTTGAATAATCTGCTTGACCTGTTGGTAGGTGAGTTTATCAGCACGAACAAACGGAGCCAGCAACGTATCAAATGAACTGAAAGCCTGAGCTCCTGCCCATTCGGTCTGAAGCGTTGAAAGAAAATTGACAATTTGTCCGGCAGCAGTATCAAAATGTTTCGCCGGAGCCGCACTTGCCCTTCCGCCACGTCCTTGAAAGCCGTCTGTGAGAAGCTGACGCAAACTCCAGCCGGCACAATATCCGACAATACCGCAGGACAAATCATGAAGATGGAAGTCACCTTCAGTATGCGCTTCAGCAATTTCGGCTGAATACATATTTGACAGCGTATAGCGGGCAATGACCGCACCGCTGACATGATTGAGCAGACTCGCATATGAATAACCGGAATTGGAATTTTCATTTACCCGCCAGTCGTTTTGGTCAAGATATGATGAAACCAGTTCCTGGACGTCCATCATTAATTTTTTATTTTCGCGAAGCTTTTCATGCTGAGCACGATAAAGGATATACAATTTCGCAGCTTTTGACAAACCGCGCTTAATGAAAGCATTTTCAACTAAGTCCTGGATAATTTCAATATCCGGAATCTTATCGCCGCCAAAACCTTTTTCTTCAAGTCCGTTAAGAACATCCAGGCAAAGCGTTTTTGCCACCTTTTCATTACTGGCCCCAGAAGCTTTCAATGCTTTGGAAATAGCCAAAGTAATTCTTTCAGAGTCAAAATCAACAATTCTTCCGTCTCTTTTTTTTACCTGCATGATAACTGACATTTTGATACCCCTGATCCGATTCGCATAATTTTCAAAAATTGGCAAATCCAAAGATTTTACCCCTTGGTTTTACACCCAATAATTGTTAAGCTACCATAAAATATGGGAATCTCAAACCATCAAACCACAATATGTAGTATTTTTGCGGCAAATTTTTTTTCCTGCTGATATTCAATGACTTAGGCTTTTCTGAAAATTTTTACAAAAAAGTTGGCATCAAAAAAAAGAATAACGATTGCAGGCCTTGTCGCTTGAACAGTAACGACTTGCGAGAATATGAAGCAAAAAAATATAAGATTATTAATACTTTAACACAATAAAAAAACGTTACCGAATTTATTTATTTTCGATTTTCTAGTTTCTTTTCTGCTTTTAGTAAATCTTCAGGAGTATCTACGCCGATACTTTCGAGATTTGACTCCAAAACATAGATATCAATTCCGTTTTCGAGCGCACGCAATTGTTCAAGTTTTTCGTACGACTCAAGAATTCCAGTAGGCAGGCTGACAAATTTTTCCAGAGTTGAGCGACGATAAGCATAAATTCCCCAATGTAAATACATTTTGGCTTCGCAACCGCTTTCGCGCACAAAAGGGATTGCGCAGCGACTGAAATAAAGAGCGCGCTTCTCGGCATCAAAAACTACTTTTACTTTATTTGGATCATCGGCAATTTCGGAACGTGGCCGTTCTACTGCCACGGTAGCCATTTCCATGCTGCTGCAATCCTGCATTTTTTCAATTAGCTCGTTAATGACGACGGTTGGAATCAGCGGTTCATCGCCTTGGACATTGATAATTATTCCGTAGTCACGATTTTTGACCGCTTCAGCAATGCGGTCCGTTCCGGACTGATGAACAGTTGAAGTCATAATCGCCAAGCCGCCGAAACCTTCAACTGCCGTTTTTATACGTTCATCGTCAGTAGCGATAATCACGGCATCAGCAGTTGAAGCTACCGACTTTTCATAAACCCATTGAATCATGGGTTTACCACAAAGTTTAGCCAATGGTTTACCGGGGAATCGAGTACTGGCCATGCGTGCTGGAATTACCACTGCGGTTTTGATTTTATTCTTCACAATCATGTTCCAAACTCTTGATAAGTTCTTCTTTGGAAACGGTTACTGTCCCGATTTTTCCAACCACAATGCCTGCAGCGAAATTAGCAATTTGTACAGCACTAACTATATCGGCTCCTGATGCCAACGCTAACGTCGAAGCCGCTATCACCGTATCACCCGCGCCGGATACATCGAAAACTTCACGTGCCCGGGTCGGAATTACCGTCATATTGCGATTTCGTTGAAACAGCGCCATACCACGAGAAGCCAACGAAATAACCAAATATTCCGGTTCCCACTCGTTCATTAGAATTTCAGCCACTTGATGAAGTGCCAAATCGTTTTCGGGAGCCAAGTCGTTTTCATGCTGGACCATACCGGCCATTGCAAAAGCTTCACTGCGGTTCGGTTTCATCGCGGTAAGCCCTTTTACCGGGCGGATGTGACCTGGTTTCGGATCAAGAGTGGTAATTATACCGGCCGCGCAGGCTGCGGGGATAATTTTTTCAAGCAATGTTTCTTCCAATACACCTTTGCCATAATCCTCAAAAATAATGGCATCTATCGACTTCTGGTCAATTAAGAACAGAAGATTTTCCAGTATGGAAGCCCGATGTTCAAGAGAAACGTTTCCGGTATCCTCATAATCGATACGCAATAACTGCTGAGTACCGGCAATTACCCGTTGTTTTTCAGTTGTTCTTCTGGAAGAATCACTGATCAGGCCGCTGATTTCAATGCCATAATCATCAAGTTGTCTACGCAGTTCAGCGCCATTGTGATCGTTGCCAATTACACCAAAAGCGCAGGCATCAGCGCCTAAAGTAATCAAATTTCTCATCACATTAGCAGCTCCGCCAAGGCAACTGTTTTCGCGGGTGACTCTGATCACCGGAACCGGAGCTTCAGGTGAAATGCGAGTCGCGCTGCCCCATATATAAACATCCAGCATCAGATCGCCTACTACCGCAACTTTGCATCCTTTGAATCGGTCAATCGCAGCAGTGAGCTTTTTTCTGTCAAAGCTATTCATTTTTCCTCCGTCTTGATTTTATTCTCAAGTATCTGCCAAATTTTTGTCGTATCAAGTTTTGGAGTCCTACTGAATGCGCTTGATTTTTTTGAACTCAACTTGTTTTGTAACGGAGCAATTTTCCGTAGTTCCGATTCAAACTCAGCAATTTGACGTTTTGATAATTTTTCATGATTTTCGCGCAAATATATAGCTTGTTCGTCAAAGAGACTCAGCAATAATCCTCCTTCTCCGGCAATACGTGAATCCTTAGAAGAAGCGATCCGTCGTAACTGCGACCGCATCCCATCAAACATCGCTGACATATCCTGACGGGCAACCTGCTTGGCCCACGCAGATTCGTTTTTAACCAGGATTGGAATTGAAAAAGCCATAATCACTTCCAATGCCATAATAATAAAAAATAATCCGATAGCGAGCCAGGCAACATAATCACGCTTAAAACGTGCCGAAGCGAGCTTTAAATCCTGTTCATTAGTATTCATAAAAACATTATCCTTTTCGATAGTCAAATAGTCATGGTAAAACAGACTTGAAGTGTAATTTAATCGACAGTCAAAGTTGTTCAATCTCAATACAAATATAAACTTGAAAAAAGCAGTCGGATCATTAACTATTCTCCTTAAAAGTTTTTTCCGGCGCGGTCAGTAATTGATAAACCCGGTACATCTCTGACATGCCCCAGGCCTGAGCAGCACAGCCCCGCCAATGGTGAGGAGCATTGCCGTCAACAATTTCCGGCAACTGCCCGGGGATTCCCGCCCGCATCTGACTGATGCCGGACAGCAAAAGAGCCAGTGCACGCTTCTTTGTTGACGGTTCAAGCATGAACATCGCTTCACAAAAAGACGGAAAAGGCCAAGTCCAGGCTGTTCCATTATGGTAAGCAGGTTTCCGCTTGGTATCTTCATCCCCAATGTACTGTCCCCAATATGGGCGTTCCGGCTTATTTAAAAGTTTACCGTTATGTAAAATCGGTTGGGCAAAATCGACCGGCGCATCGGCCAAACTCCGAATTGCGCCCGGAACAATTAGACATTCACATGAACGCAAAACCGAAATTCCGATATCACGGTTGCGGATTGCGTTTAGAGTTATAGCGAATAGCTGATTTGGACGGCATGCGTCATCCGGAATAGCCTGTGCCGCACTTTGGCCAGGGGAAGCATGCAGGCAATCACTCAGATAAGTTTTTCCGGACAGTCTGTAATATTTTTCAATTGAAGCAATGACTTTTTCGCTCAAAACATTCCAGTCTCCTGCTGAATCATGCTCCGACATGAGATTAAGCGCATTATTCCACAACGCCTGAATTTCAATCGGATATCCCATACGCGCGGTACAGGCCGGATAATTGGTATCCATCCAGGTAAAATGTGAAGGACTGAAAATCAAGCCGCTAACCGTATCCATGTGAATCCCATTAGGAGTTCCGGATCGGTAGTTCTCGACTATTGATTTTAAAACCGCTAATAAGGTGCGTCCGCCGCAATCCATATTGAGAATTTCGCGGTCGCCGGTTCCAGTAATAAAATCTTTTACCGCGACAAACAACCAGAGTGGCGCATCACTGGTGTCGCGGTTTGATACGTCATTGCCATGAATGATATTGGGCAACGTTCCATAATGTTCAAATCTTGCGAACTGGTGAATAATTTCACGGCTTTCACTGACCAATCCGCTGGCAATCAGACCACGCAGACAGATCAGCGTGTCCCGGCCCCAATCCAAAAACCACGGATAACCGGCAATAACCGTATTCCGGGTATCGCGTTTGACCACAAAATGACGCAAAGCATAGCGCATTGCCGGTTCAAGCGGCAACTGTTCCGGCATCTTGCGTACAACGGGCTGTTTGACTAGTTCTGCATCATTGACCGCAGAATGAAGAACCCTGTGATCGTTTCCTTTCAATTCGAACTTAAAATATCCTGGACTGAATAAGTCGGTATGCGACTCAAGGCCGCGCGACTGCTCCAGCGGAAGAGGTACCATGTATTGCCATTCAGGCTCGCTGATGAAATCACTGTGTTCCATTGTCAGTTGCAAACGGTGTCCGCGCTTCTGGTCAAATATAAAACCATCTTCATTTTGGGTAATCGCCTTGGGGAAACTGCTTTCCGGGCCGGAAAATGCTTTAGTCACCTCGTGAACTGAACGATCCTCAATATCAGGTCGTACAATAATTGTCACCGGCAACGAATCATCCAGACAGTCCGCATAATCGCAGCCACTCAAACGTTCAAAAGCCAAAGTTATCGCATCACTGGCTTCGGACATTCGCAAGGTTATTTTGATTGTTACAGTTTTTCCCTGTCCTGCCACAACTGAAAAACTCCAGGCGATAATGTTATTATGTCCGGCCACAAAATTGGTTTGACAGGCAATATTCAATTCGTGTGAATATCCGTGATACACCGCCCAGGCGCGACACCGGGTCAGCATCACAGTCGAATCAACCGGATAATCCGGGTTACAGTTTGCGGCCAGAAACGCGTCATATTTTCCGCAGAGTTCTCCCCAGCGACCAGAAACTAAGCTATAGCCGCTCAATCTGGTAGTACACAACCCGAAATAATATTCTTTGCTCAACTCATGATAAGGAATCGCGACTTGGCACGTTGCATTTTCATTTCCAGAAAGCAACATGATTTTTCCTTTGGAGTGAACCGCCTGGTTTTCGGCAAAGCAGAATGTCGTTAATTTCAGGTCAAGAATAATCGGATGTGCGTTCCCTTTCAAGTTAGTGATAAATGTATAAAAACGACCATCATCCAACGGCATTGCTACTGCTATGGCTACCGTGGTATCACCGTTTTTCAGCTCTACTCGAAAGAAAGTATGTGAAAAAACCAATAACGCGGTCTTTTCCGGGAGCATTACAATGCGGTTTTGATCGACTCCGTCATGCCATTCGGCAACCCCTGGAAGTGCGCTACCTTGGATTTCCACGCAGGCACGATAAGGGTCTTCGCTCAAAACATCATCATACTTATCCAGCTTAAGATTTTTCAAATCCCCGTAGCCGTTGAAAAAACTGATCAGCTCGGCAGCCAGCGCGCGACGCCGCTGCTTCAATATCTTGTTAGGGAACAACCACAAAAGCTTCAGCGCCTTGCGCAACTTGGTGTAATAAACGTGATCGGCACTCAGACAACGCGTTTCTCCCGGTTTCATCAAGTATTCACTTCTCTCCAGATTGAGCTGTTCTCCTGTGAGCAAATCAATCAATCCGGAGGCAGGAAATTTTTCAGCAGACCATTTGATCCGTTGTTCCTTTGAATCGTCAAGATTTACCAGTACCAGCACCGCAGTTTCATCATCCTCGGCAATTCTCATCAGCGCGAGAGCGTTGCTGCTTCTTTCGTGAATCATTTCCAGCCTGGCATTAGACGAAAAAGCCGGATGTATCGCCAGTAACGTCTGGAGCAGTCTGATTTCCTCCACCTGATTATCAGCGGCATCCCAGTTCAAAGGGGCCGAGCCGTGAACATTAATGCGTTCCGTGGCAAACCATTCCAGTCCGTTTGTGATACCGAATGCGCCGTTGACCGACAGCAACGCGCTTGCGGCTGTGCGCATTTTTGCATAAGTTTTGGAGCGGGCTGCCAGTCTCAAATTATCATGAGTTTCTGCAAAATGTGTTTGCAGACCTTTATTCATACTGACCGGATAACACCAACTTTCGAGATATTGCTCAATCTGTTCCCGATCATAATTCTGGAAAAATTCCGAATATGCCCAGTTCAAACCGCCTTCGCCAAGTAGTTTCTCGACAGTGGACAATGGTCCGCCCAATCCTTCCAGCAGAAATACTGTATTCGGATACTCATGACGAACCTTGGCCGTAATATAAACCCATGCTTCAAATGGCAGCATGTATCCGGCATCGCAACGAAAACCATCTACCCCTTTCCGACACCAGAACAGGAAAACTTTGGCCATCAAATGATGTACTTCCGGGCGACTGTAATCAAGTTTCGACAAATCGCTCCAGACGGTTCCCCAGGCTCCCGGGCTTTCGAAGGTACCGTCCGGTCGACGTACATACCAGTCCGGATGCTCATCGTGCAACTTAGCCGCCCAGCCGGTATGATTCACTGGAATATCGAGGAAAATTCTGGCGCCACGCGCATGAACGGCATCCACCAGTTCCAGAAATTGTTCCAGCGGCGTGGCTTTGACATCAAATTCTGCGAGCGCGGGTTCGACCGCGAAATAATCCCGCGAAGCGAACGGACTGCCGTATCGCCCCATCCGACCATAGGAATTAGGCAACGGGTGAATCGGCAATAGCTGGATAATGCGGCTCCGCAATTTGCAGATAATAAAGTCGAGCTGCCGGATTACATCGCGAAACGTACCTGAAGGCGGAATTACCGTATAGCCATGTTCGTCTAATTCTTCGAATTTCTTTTCAAGAGCTCGATCATGATTGACTTTCATGTCTTTGCTGAACTGTCGGGTAAACAGAGAATATACCGTATTGGCGCAGTAATTTTCCGCAGATTCAACTTTCACAATGGTATTTCCCGAACCATCCGCCCATTGCGGTTCTGTCGAACCGGTTGGCTTGAACCAGCATTTTGATTCAAAACACCCCACCTCAAACAACGCCAGCCGTATCTCATATCGCGTATCTGAAACCTGCCGCATCTCTAAATCGTGCCATGAACGACCGAGAATCGGAATTTCGCGCTCAGTGAAGTTAATTCTCTCCACACGCTGCACATCTGCACGCCCGAGTTCAGTCCGTAAAAACGCTGCTCCCGACATTGGCTTCTTTAAAATCAATTGAAAAACCACCGTGTCGCCACGATGAAACATCAGCCGCGCGGAGGATGCTGGGATTTGCGTTATCACTGCCTTTTTGTGCTCCATTTTGATGATAATATGTTACAATTTTGAATATACATCTTCGCCTCCGATTTTAAAGTGTTTTTCGTTTGCGGGAGTAAATCAAAACCATCGTCATCTTCAACCTGAAAAAACCGTCGGAACATTGAGCGGCGGTAAGGATTATATAAAGACAAGAAAATATTTAATAATCAAGAACAATCCATAAAATCATGAGTACCAGCAATATTGCCGCCGCAATTATGGCAACAAGAGTTTTCTTCTGTGAAATGTTTTTGCGCAAAGACAGCGGTTCCAATACCGGAGGCGCTTTCAATGGATGCCTGGTCTTTGCCGTTTTACCTTCTGTTTGTAGTTGGCTTTCGATGCCGTCACATACCGCATGAGGTTTGAAGGAACGTTTCCCCGGCAATGCTCTGATTATTTTCATGGAAATCTTGGCATCAAGCGGGGAGGGGTTGTATTTGCGCGCCGCATTGCTTTTTTTGATTCGTCCTTTCGGCATCTTTCCTTCAAGCACCAAGTTAATATCAGAAATCACATAATCCCATGAACTGTGCCGCATTTCAGGATCTTTTTCGGTCATTATTTCAATCAGACGATAACACTGGCTGGAAATATTGGATTTGAAACTTTCCCGAGCCGGAAAAGGGGTGGTTTTCTGCATTTCTAAAGTTTCTGTGATACTTTTGCCGCGAAACGGCACCATGCCGGAAATCAGATGGAAGGTGGTAATTCCCAAAGAATAAATATCCGTCCGAAAATCAATATTTCCGGAAATATCTGCCTGCTCAGGGCTGATATACTCCGCCGTGCCGCAAATCTCCCTTTCCGGATTTATATCCGTCTCGGCATCGATAATCTTCGAAATTCCGAAATCCATCAATCGTGGTATCCCATGTCTATCCAGCATGATATTCGAAGGCTTGACATCGCGATGAATCATCCGGTGTTCATTCCACGCATAATTCAACGCATTTGCCACCGCTTTGACAATCTTAAGCGCTTCCCGTTCCGGTATAAAG
>Ga0172377_10004190_pt1 | contig 14867 bp, 12 predicted proteins | sample Pumphouse3metaG_FD_119749 | JGI IMG/M metagenome (GOLD analysis project Ga0172377, IMG submission 119749) | Leachate microbial communities from a municipal landfill in Southern Ontario, Canada - Pumphouse #3 metaG | ecosystem: Engineered > Solid waste > Landfill > Unclassified | place: Canada... | reverse complement strand
TTTCAATTGTTCTTTGATCTTCTCATAGAGAGGTTTAGCTTCACGGGCAACTTGATCTCGGAAGCCGGCGATAGAAGATACCGCGATCTTAAGGCCGAACATCTTTCTGAAGATCTTATTTATTTCATTGTCCGATACCTTAAATAGGAAGGAGTATGTCTTCCTGGACATGCTCTTCGATCTCTCTGTCACGGCACAAAGAGATTTCCCCACATCCGCAGGAGGGACACTTTGATAGCTTCACTTCTTCTATCTTGTCTATCCTGTTTGGCTTTTCCCTGAACCATCCGGCATGACCGAACAGCCCGCCTTTCTTTCTATCGGGAGGGGTAGGAGGATCTTGTTTCGGGGGATTTTTCTTTTTCCGGTTTTTTTAAAACTCAGATTTGAATTTATTGAGTTCGAACTTAAGTAATGACAGTTCTTCCCTTAGGTGAGCAACTTCTTTTTCATATTTCTCGCAGTCTCCGCAACTACTCAATTGATAAACTCCTCAGGTTAAAATCGCTTGGAGTATACTAGATGTTTTTTATTTTGCAAAAAAAATCCAATAATATTTTTTTATTGAGATTGCCTCACCCGCTTTCGGCGGGTTCGCAACGACGGGCGTTGGGACGCTATATTTCCGCAGATAACTGAAATGTTACAAATAATTGCATGATTAGCGATAAGCATACAAACAGGCGCTTATACAATTGGCTGTTGTATAATCTTGGCGATCGTTTTCTCGAAAAGTACATCCCTTTTTACAGGGGGGTTATGTATGATCTCGGTGCGGGTGAGTCGCCGTACAAGTCATTTTTCCTTAACCATGTCGATCAGTACATCGCTGTCGATTGGGCAGAAAGCCTGCATGATCTGAAGGCTTATATTCTGGCTATCTCAATAAACCGCTGCCGATTGAATCCGGCGTAGCAGATACCGTTATTTCCCTGTCAGTGCTTGAACACCTGTATTCGCCTCGTATATTCCTGGGTGAGGCATACAGGATACTCAAGAGGGGGCAATGATTCTGTAAGTGCCTTTTCAATGGCATGTACATGAATATCCACATGATTATTTCAGGTATACACCGTATGGCTTGAAGCATCTGTTTCGGGAGTCCGGGTTTGTCGAAATTAACGTGGAACCGCAAACAGGGTTTTTTCAATGATCGTTCTCAAAATGAATTATTTTAGTCTTCGCTTAATCCGGGAACCAAAGCTATTACGACTGATCATCAAAGTCACTTTGATTTCCTTCTGGTATCTTGGGCAAGCATGTACGCCATATCTGGACAAGATCGATTGGAATTGGTCGTGGGAGACGGCAGGGTATTATGTAACGGATAGAAAGTTGTAATACTTTCCTTTTAGAACCGCGCCATAACGACCTAACCCAAATTGATATTGCTTTATCCGGGTATTGGGGAGAAGTGCTCGGTTTTAGATGGTCCCACACTGAAATTGGAAATTGTTAAGAAATCGTTGTATTGCGGAGGGCTTTAAGGTAAACTGACTACGCGTGAGGTGAGCAGATGACCTTAGAATGAGAGAAACCGGGCTTGTTTGACGAATGTTGGAAAAAGCAAATTCTTATCAGTTCAGTTATTCTCAGGAGTAAGTAATGCCGGGCATTTATGGTTTTTGTGGACTGGATAGCGCAAGTGCTGAATCGGGTATTGCGGCAATGAGTACGGCGATGTACCTATATTCGCATTTCAGGCAGGATCAGGTATTTCGGGATGCATACGTTGCCGCAAGCAGAGTACATCTTGGCAAGATCGGTATGACCATATCCCCTGCCTGTGATGAGCTCAATAACGGGGTCTGGATTGAAGGGGAAGTGTATAATCTGGCTGAGGTGGTAAAAGAAGCTGGTTGGGCGGGTGGTTCAGTCTCGAATGCTGATTTTCCCAAGTGGATTCTTTACGCATACCGGGTTAATCAGCTTGAGGCATTCCTGAACAGGATGGACGGGTACTTCTGTGCAGCATTGTATGATCCATATGCACGGAAAGTGTTATTGATTTCAGACCGGTATGGCATGCGCATGTTGTATTGGTATCATAGGAATGGTGTGTTTGCCTGGTCGGGAGAGGTTAAGGGGATATTGGCGCTTCCTCACGTCGATCGTACAATAGATAAGACATCTCTGCCATGTTTCATGGATCTCGGTTATCTGATGGGAGAGCATACATGGTTCGAGCATATTAGCTTGATAAAGCCGGCTACAATTCTTGAATATGATATTGCAGCCAATACTGTAGCGCACAAGTATTACTGGACTTGGGGCGAGATCAAGCAGTCGCAACTCAGTTTTGATGATGCGGTCGATGCACTTTATGAGGCGTTCATGACATCTGTGCAACGGAAATTCAATCCGGATGAGCGTATAGGTATTAGTCTGAGCGGCGGGCTTGATTCGAGGGCGATTTTTGCTGCTGTAAACAAGCTGTATCCTGACTATGAAGGGTATGCTTATACCTTCGGTGTACCTGATTGTGACGATATTGAGATTGCCAAACAGGTTGTGTCAAGGTCCCGGTGGCGTCATGAGGAGTTTCATTTTACAAGTGATAACTGGTTTCTCCCACGAATCCAGATGATATGGAATACTGATGGTATGCAGGATATGAAGCACATGCATGGCGGGGAGTTTGCAGCAGTCGTTGCCAAGCAGATAGATGTAAACTTGAATGGGTATCTCGGTGATGTTGTGGCGGGAGGAGGATGGATTAATTCTATGTTTATGGGCAAGCGCGCGACTGACAAAAATCTTGATGATTTTTATCATAGATATTGTGAATTGAGTGATATTGCCGCTAAGTACTACACAATTAATAGTCGTGAGCCAGGATTGTACATGAGTCGAGCAAGACGATTTACCAATATGGGTACGGTAAATATACTTGTTTCACTTGATCAGCGTAAACCTTTCTTTGGTAATGTGGTTTTGGATTTGGCCCTATCTGTGCCAGAGCAATACCGATTAAGGAATTCGGTTTATTCTGTAATGCTTAAGCGGTATTACCCTTCGTTTTTTAAGGATATTCCATGGCAAAAAACAGGGAAAGTTGTTGGGTTGTTAAAGGAGCGAACGCTTCCGGAACGAGCGATAGCTAAAGTAATTAGGGAAACGAGGTCTTTAAGGCTTTTTTTAGGTGCTGTCGGCCCAAAAAACTATACGGATTATGCGGCATGGATTCGTGAGGAACCTGTGTCTTCATATCTGTCTGACTTGTTGCGGCATAGCGAAAGCGTATACTGTGATTATACAGATGTCGATTGGCATGAAGAGTACCTTTGTCCCCATCTTAATAACCGTACCTGGGATTGGAGTGATAAGGTGTTACGCGCTGCCACAATAGAGATTTATCTCCGCAGGTTGTTCGGGGGTTCGTTTAAAGATATTTTACACAAAACGTGAATGTTATATTTCAGTAAATTAGTGGGTCGCTGGTTAAATGTTTGAAATATCAATGTCTTACGGCTTTGTTGCATAATAGTGTCCAATTTTGGCCTCCTTAGGGCATATACCGATAGTTAATTAACAATCAGGTTTGAGGACACTATCGCTGAAAAAACGGAAACCTCATATCTGGAATCTCTTATAGTATTTGTTCTCATGATTGATCGGGTACGCAACACATTCAGGATTACTTTGGGTGTACGAATGTTCAGTGTATCGTGAAATACACTGCGACCGATCCGGTAAAGATGTGGAGAATAATGAAAAGCTCAATAAATTGCCATACGAGAGATTTGACTGCCAGAAAGAAATGTTGTGTTTTTACTTTTGTAAGAAATGAGAATGTGTTCTTACCAATCTGGCTTAAGTATTATTCCAAGTTTTTTAGCGGAAGCGATATCTATGTATTGGATCATTCGAGCGATGATGGAAGTGTGGCGGAATGCAGGAAAAAGTATGATTTTAACGTCGTCGACATTCCATTCGTATCGTATAATGTGGCACTTAAAACCAGCGTGGCAAGAAAAAAGCAGGCAGATTTATTGAACGTCTACGAATATGTCTTGTATGCGGACGCAGATGAAATCATTATTCCTCATCCCCGGAGATACAAAGATTTGAATTGCTATATCAAGCAGCTAAAAAAGGATTATTGTTTCTGCAAAGGGTATGACCTGTTGCAAATGAAAAATGAGACACCTATAAATCTAGATATGCCGATCTTAAGGCAAAGAAAATATTGGTCATTCAGTCCCGATTATTGCAAGCCCTTGCTCTCGAAAAAGCCCCTTGAGTGGGAATTGGGATTTCATAACGCAAAAAACATAGCAAGAAATATTGAAAATGATTTACTGCTATTGCATTTACACAGAATGGATTTTAAGATAGCGTGGGAAAAGCTTCAGCAAATAAAAAGTTGGGAATGGGATGAGACACAAAACAGGAAAGATGACATTAGTTGGCAGTTCCGAATAAAAGATAAGGAGAAATTTGAACTCTATTTTAGGCCGCCTGATTTAAAAAAGGAACGATGGTGGTTTATTATAGCATATGCATTTATCAAAATAGTTTTAATTGTATGTAAATCGCCGCGAGCCAGTTCCCTTAGCGAACGTGGATATATGTATTTCAGAAGTCACGTATACAAAAAAATACCAAAATGTTTGATTGGAAAAAGTATTTGAGGAAATCTGTAATACTCCCCAATTTTTGGCCAGTAGTTAAGGTGTAAAATGGTGTATAATTTAACCAACTACGGGAGGTCTGAAAATGGGCAGAACGAGGAAACGTTTCAGTAAGGAGTTTCGGGCGGAGGTCGCGTTTGAGGCACTTAAGGGTGAAAAGACCATGACTGAATTGAGCAGTGAATTCAGCGTACATGCCACACATATCGCGAAATGGAAAAAGGAATTAGCCGATGCTATCCCGGGCATATTCGCCGGTAAGGGCGATCCGGAAGAAAAGAGCAAAGACAAATTGATCGAGGATCTGCATAAACGTATCGGCCAGATCGAGATGGAGAACAATTGGCTTAAAAAAACTGCCGTTTTGAGCATAGATGACCGTAAAAAACTGCTGGATAGGACGGATAAAAGCATGAGTTTCAGAAAACAATGTGAATTATTGGATATCAGCCGGGCGGGGCTATATTATGAGCCTAAAGGCGAATCTGATTATAACATTGAGCTAATGAACATGATCGATAAGGAATATACCGATCATCCGGATATGGGCGTACCGAGCATGACGGCGTATTTACGTAATAGCGGAAAAAAGTGCGGCCCCAAAAGAGTACGGCGCCTTATGAGGCTTATGGGACTGGAAGCGATATATCCTAAGCCGCGGACGAGCATTCCGAACAAGCAGCATGAGGTATATCCATATCTGTTAAAGGACGTAGAATTAACCCGGCCCAACCAGGTCTGGAGCACAGATATCACTTACATACGGCTCAAACATGGATTTGCCTACCTGGTCGCGATAATGGACTGGCACAGCCGAAAAGTACTTAGCTGGAGGCTCAGCAATACAATGGATGTCGGCTTTTGCTGTGAGGCGCTTGAAGAGGCATTTTTGTTTTATGGGAAACCGGATGTATTTAATTCAGATCAAGGACCCCAGTTCACCAGCGGTGAGTTTATAGGCCTGCTCAAGGGAAAAGGAATTGAGATAAGCATGACCGGTAAAGGCAGGGCTTTGGACAACGTGTTTATAGAAAGACTATGGCGAACGGTGAAATACGGTAACGTATACATCAAGGGATACGAGACCATTGCAGAGGCCACCGTAGGCCTAAAAGAGTATTTCGAATATTACAACGAGCGACGGGGTCATAGTTCTTTAGGGCACAAATGTCCGGATGTGATATACTACGGAGAAAGTTATCAACATATCCACAGTATCAACAAAGAGAAAAAAAGAAGCAAAAAAAGAGAAATGACTGCTACTGCTACATCTAATTTTTAGTTAAAAATGGTCAAAGATTGGGGAGAGGCTCCCATCAAAAAAATGAAAAACTGGATTGTGGATTGTCATTGGTATTCTTCTTTTCGATACTGGAACAAAAGTTCTGGGGCAAAGAATAATATCAACATGCCGAGGTTTCCTATAAGCATTGTTTTGAGTTTTGAAGGGGAGATATTTATAAAGAAGGGTACGCGACTAATTGCGGAGTATTTTAGAAAGTTTGACCGATAGGCCTATCGGCATATTTTTAAGTCGGGTAACCGTCCATTTTGGGATATTCCCTGGATATAAAGGCTGTATGAAACACAAAATATTACATGTAGTGACTTCTGGGACAGGTAGCGAGAAATTCATTCCCCCATTTATCGACTTCATTGGGCGACATTTTGATATAAAAGAACATCAATTCCTGTCATTACCACGGGAAAAGCCCGAGAAAATTTTATGGTGTTTGTACTTTTCGAAAAAAATAATAATACACGGTCTTTGGAACGAAAAACTGAACAAATTTTTGTTCCTCCAGCCGTGGCTCTTTAAAAAATGTTATTGGGTTATGTGGGGAGGAGATTTTTATTTTCCTGATCGGCAAAGTTTTTTTAAAAAAAAAATAATAAAAAATGTTGGCCAATTAATTACGTATATTCCAGGGGACATTGAATATGTCAGGCGCAATTACAAGTCTGGAGGAAGGCATGTCGATTGTTTTATGTATAAGAGCAACGTTTTTACAGCTACTGCTATGTTTTTAGGCAGTTCCTCACGAATCAATATCCAGGTCGGGAATTCTGCGGACCCCACTAATAATCACTCAGCGGTGTTCAGCCTGCTGAAAAGATTTTCAGACTTTGATGTGCATATCTATGCTCCTTTGTCGTACGGGAATATGACTTATGCGCGGCAAGTTGAGCAGGAAGGTCGGCGGTTATTTGGAGATAAGTTCAAGCCGTTCACGGATTTCATGGCATATAATGAGTATGTTGAATTTTTGGAAAAGATCGATATAGCGATATTTGCTCATAACCGACAGCAGGCTATGGGGAATATTATAAATTTACTTGGTTTGGGGAAAAAAGTTTATTTGAGGAGTGATATTTCCAGCTGGCAGTTTTTTTTGGGTATTGGGGTTAAAGTTTTTGACGTTTACGAGTTTACTATGGACAAAATGACGCCAGCTGATGCTTCCTTGAACATCTCATTGATAAAAAATTATTTTTCGGAAAAAAAATATCTTCAACAATTAAAAACAATATTTGAGGAGTAAAAACCATGGCATATTTGAGGGAAGAAGAGCTGGCACTAATGGGGTTCAGAGTGCTTGGGAGAAACGTGAAAGTCAGCAGTAAGGCCAGCATCTATGACTGTCATCAGATCGAGATCGGGGAGAATTCAAGGATCGATGACTTCTGTGTTCTCTCAGGAAAGATTAACATAGGTAAACATGTTCATTTGGCCCCCTTTTGTCTGATCGCAGGAGGGATCAAAGGTGTTACCCTGGAAGATTTTTCAGGGTGCGCGTATGGAGTGCAAGTTTTCAGCCAATCCGATGATTACAGTGGTAAGGCCATGACAAATTCCACTATTCCGGCTAGATTTAGGAATGAGCTGAAAAAGGGAGTTCTTATAAAAAAACATTGTATCATTGGAGCGGGCAGCATAATAATGCCGGGAGTGACTTTGGGAGAGGGGACTTCAGTCGGAGCGATGTCTTTAATAAGAAAAACGACCGAGGAATGGAGTACTTATAACGGTATCCCAGGGGTAAAGATAAAAGACCGGCGTAGAGACCTGCTGGTATTGGAAAAGGAGTTTTTAGAAAGCGGAGGCTATGAATGATACCTTTTAACAGGCCGTATTTTACCGTAAAAGAGCTTTTATTTGTAGCTAAGAGTTTTTCAAGCGGGCACATATCAGGCAACGGGAATTTTACTAAAAAATGCCAAGAGTTTTTACAGAGAAAGTATGGGTTTAAAAAAACGCTCTTGACAACTTCCTGTACGGATGCTCTTGAAATGTGCGCTATGCTTCTTAACATAAAGCCCGGAGACGAGGTCATAGTTCCTTCCTATACTTTCACCTCGACGGCTCTGGCATTTGTTAGGCAGGGAGCAGTGATAGTTTTTGCGGATAGCCGGGCCGATCATCCGGGGGTCGACGAGGACAAGATAGCGCCGCTTATAACGGGGAATACAAAAGCCATAGTAGCAATGCATTATGCGGGCGTAGCCTGTGACATGGACAAGATCATTGATGTGGCAGAAAAGAACAAGTTATTTGTTGTGGAAGATGCGGCACAGGCTATCGGTTCATGTTACAAAGATAGGCCTCTCGGAGGCATCGGACATCTGGGTACGTATTCTTTTCATGAAACCAAGAATATCCACTGTGGTGAAGGCGGTCTCTTAATAATAAACGATGAAAGATTTATTGAACGCGCCCAGATACTCTGGGAAAAAGGGACCGATCGAGTGAAGTTTTTTAGAGGCGAGATCGATAAATATGGGTGGGTTGATACAGGGTCTTCGTTTTTGCCCGCAGACATAGTAGCGGCAGTTCTGTATGCTCAACTGAAGTGTATCGACAGAATACAGGAAAGGAGAGCAAAAATATGGGATAGGTATTACCAGGCATTTAAATTTTATGAAGAAAAAGGTCTTGTAAGGCTGCCAGTTATACCTGAATACACTGGGGGTAACTCGAGCATATTTTACATGCTTTTCTCTTCCCCGGAGCATAGAACCTTTTTTATTAAAAGGATGAAACAGTTAGGGTGTATGGCACTCTTTCATTATCTTCCGCTCCATAAAAGCGATTTTTATAAAGATAAGCACGATGGACGGCGGTTGGGGTATGCAGATATGTACAGTGAGAGGCTTGTCCGGTTACCGCTATATTACACATTGTTCGGAAAAGAACTGGATGTGGTTATAGACATGGCTCGGGCAACGATGGATGAGATGTTTAAATAGTCACAGGTAAATATTGTTTGGATTTCGACAAGACCAAAATATTTACAAGAAACGATCGAACAGTTTAAAAAAATTTTTGAAAGAGATTGATCGGGCAAAAGAAAAGATATAGCGGTAAACAGAGGTTTGGTTGCAACGATTTAAATTTTTTCTGCCTTCGGCAACATTTAATGTGACTCAATTTGTTTCCCGCCAAGCAGTTGCAATTCTTCAGAAAATCATTATACTTAGTCATGTCTATCCGTAGTTTCATTGAAAGTAACTGGTGTTGTGTTACATAAATCCGTTTACTAATGCTCTCGTTGCGTCATTGCGAGGGCAAAGCCCGAAGCTCTTCGCTTTGCTGGATTTCGTCCCGAGTAGGGCCGAAGACAGAAGCAATTCTGAACCCATTATTCTTATTTTAGATTGCTTCGCCCTTCGGGCTCGCAATGACGATTTTAAATATAAAGATCTGTTGGAAACAGGACACTAGTATACCGTATAACATGTTTTTGCTTCTGAGAAAATGATAAGGCATACTATGTCCAACAAGGGGGTGATATATGGTCGTTAAAAGACCGGTACATTTGACAGAAGAAGAACGTATTTATCTGAAACACATTCTCAATGGAGGAACAGAGAAAGCTCGGAAATTAAACAAAAATCGAATTTTATTAATGGCAGATAAAGGAGAAAAGGATAAAACAATAGCAGAAATTTTAAACGTAGCGAAAAACACCGGGCGCAACATACGGCAAAGATACGCAGATGAAGGTTTAGAGATGGCGTTAAATGAAAGTCCTCGTACAGGTGGGCCTAAGAAATTTACTGGCAAACAAGAAGCTAAGATTACAGCTTTAGCCTGTTCGGATGCGCCTGAAGGATATAGCCGTTGGTCATTGAGATTATTATCCGATAAGGCAGTTGAGTTAGGCGTTGTGGAAGAGATATCTTTTAATAATGTGCGAAATATTTTAAAAAAAAACAAACTAAAACCGCATTTAAAAAATATTGGTGTATTGGAACAGTTAATACGGAATTCATCTGGCGAATGGAACGGGTTTTGGACTTATATGAGCGAGAATGCGATCCCCGAAGACCAGTAATATGTTTTGATGAGCGTCCTTGTCAGTTAATAGGCGATGTTTTGGTTCCTATTGCCATGAAGCCGGGACGAGTAAAGAGAGCGGGTTATCACTATGAACGAAATGGGACATACTTAGTTTTGCTGGCAATTGAACCATTAAAAGATGTACGGGTAGTAACAGTTAGGAAGCGAAAAACAAAAAAAGATTACGCCGAATTTATGGAAGCCCTTGCAAAAAGTGTTATCCAGATGCGGAGGAAATAATTCTTATTCAGGATAATTTGAATACACATAGTCCATCTTCGTTTTATGAGAGATTTCCAGCTGAAGATGCTTTTGCATTAACGAAACGATTCCAGATGGAATATACACCCAAGAAGGCAAGCTGGATGAATATGGCGGAGATTGAATTTTCGGCACTATAAAAGCAATGCTTGGACAGACGAATATGCGATATGGAAATTTTATCTAATGAGGTTTATGCGTGGGTTAATAAACGGAATGAGTGGAGGATGAAAATAAATTGGCAATTTACAAGAAACGAGGCAAGGAACAAACTTGGGAAATTTTATGAAAAAATCAACAATTGATTGTACGGTGTACTATTGTTAAAAAAATTAGAAGGATGTTCAATGTTTTCAAATAAGAAGGTAGTCTGGCTTTTTTTGATGATAATCGTGTTCTCTTCCAATTTGCTTGAAGCCCAGGGTTTTTGGGGCAAGTTTAGGGGGGATAGAAACAAAACCGAAACGGATACTGCTGAAGCTCTCAAAACACAGGTTACGCCGGAAGCGTCTGTAGAACCCGCAGTTGACAGAGAACAGTCCGTGCCAAGACCGATCCCGCAGCCCGTTATAGACGAAGCGATCGAGCAGGATATGAAGACTATTCCCCCTGAAATTGATCCGGAAGACATCGGAGAGGATATGATGACGGACGAACTCAGTAGATCTGAACTTGCTGAATGGCTTAGAGGTATTTTGATTAATAGATCCGATCTTAGAGCGCGCATGCAGGGAGTAGAAGTCGAGGGTGAAGGGGATGATGCCATTGTCAGATATAACGGCATTGTGGTAGATGAAAGCATGAGCAAACAGGAACTTTCGATTCTATGGAGAGAGGTTCAGGATATTGTCAATGCCCTTAACACTGAGATAATGCACAGGCAACAAATGCAAATAATGCAGCAGGTACGGCAGTCTCAGCAGGTTCAGCAGCAAGCAAGACATGTCCAGCAGGCGCAGCAAGCTCAATCTGTGGCAAGACAGGTCCAGCAGGCTCAGCAAGCTCAATCCGCGGCAAGACAGGCTCAGACAGGTCCTCCAACAGTCTTTCAGCCTCCGAGGGTCCACTCGAGTCCTCCGCCTACGCCTCCACCGGGTCCTCCAAGAAGATAGGTACTCGACGTGCGGTAAATTTGACAAAAGCCCACCGCCTTGATAGAATGACCGTTGATGATCTTCCTGCGGCATTAGATCAGGCCGTTTATATTATAACCGTTCCGCATGTTTGTATGGATATACTTCTCATCGCGCTATTGTTTATTTTGATCCTGGGGGTAGGCGCCCTGTGGATAACTGTTATTAAGACCGGAGAGCGCCCGGGAAACAGAGAGGAGATAGCCTCAATACTTAATGAAAAGTTCATAGGCTTTTCACGGGATGTACGCGAATCTATGGACAATGCCCGGCGTGAGGTGGCGGGGTCACGTGAGGCTATTTCAGAAAATGCGCAAAGGACGCTCGAACACATCAATAACGTAAACCAGACTGTCCGGAACCTTGTACAACAGCAGGAAAAAGCGGAAAAGCTGGGGCAGTCTTTGGAATATCTGCTTCAAGCGCCGAAACTGAGAGGCAATTACGGCGAGACCATACTTGAGGAGATCCTGGACCGCGTTCTGCCGTCCAAGGGAATGTGGGAAAGGCAGTATTCTATTGACGGCGGCGAAAAGGTGGATGCAGTTGTTAAATACAGAGATGTTGTAATACCCATAGATTCGAAATTTCCAAGAGATGATTATCAGAAATACGTCGCGAATGCCGATCCCGCCGTTAAAAAGATCCACTGGGCGAATTATGAAAAGGCTCTTAAGGTACAGATAAATTCGATAAGTGAAAAATATGTTAAACCGGAAAAGGGAACGTCGGAATTCGCGCTCCTTTTTATTCCCTCAGAGGCCATATACTACGAGACCATAGCTGAACGGAATTATTTGAATGAGTCCTGCCAGATATACGAGTATGCCCGCGACAGGAAAGTAATACCCGTAAGTCCCAATACTTTTTACGCCTTTCTTCAGGTGATCATCATGGGGGTGAGAAATATTGAGATAGCCCGGGAAGCCAAAAAACTTCAGGAATCTCTCGTAAAGATCGAAAAAGATTTTGAGTTTTTTTACAAAAAATTCGAAATAATCGGAAAAGCGCTTGAGAACGCGAGCGGCGCGTACTCGACCGGAGAGGGGCATGCGAAAAGGTTCAAGAAAAACCTGTCGGCGGCGATAAATATGGATATGGCGGTACAATTGTCCTCTAAGGAGGAGATCGCCGGAGGGCCTGAAAAAGACGATGCGAAAAGCGATATTGTGGGATAAGGCCGCGGATGGAAAAGCAAGGTGTTCTCTGTGCGCCCATAGGTGCGTGATATCAGAGGGGAATTTCGGATCTTGCGGTATGAGACAGGTAAGAGGGGGGGAACTTTTCACCTACGCGTACGGGAAAGTGGCGGCTAAGAATCTTGATCCTATAGAGAAAAAACCTCTTTATCACTTTTTGCCGGGAACTACAACTTATTCTGTGGCTGTTCCGGGATGCAATTTTACATGTTCATTTTGTCAGAACTGGGAAATATCCACTCTTGAGGCCTCAAAGGGGGGTATTCCCGGACAGGATGCCGAGCCCGAAGCGATAATAGAGGACGCTTTGGTGTCGGGGGCGCAAAGCGTTTCATATACGTACACTGAACCAACGGTCTTTTTTGAATATGCTCTTGAAATATCTAAAAAGGCCCAAAAAAAAGGGCTTAAGAATGTTTTTGTGACGAACGGGTATATGACCGTCGAAGCATTAAACGTCATAGCGCCTTTTCTTGACGCGGTAAATGTTGATCTGAAATTTTTTAACGATGAGACTTACCGGAAGATATGCGGCGCTTCGCTTCAGCCTGTACTCGATACCATAGTCAAAATCAGGAGTTCCGGGATATGGATGGAAGTAACGACACTTGTTATCCCCGGCGTGAACGACTCAGAAGAGGAACTGCGCGATATAGCGGGTTTTATTTGTAACCTTGACCCCGAAATGCCGTGGCATGTAAGCGCGTTTCATCCGGACCATAAAATGCGGAATGTTCAGCCTGCTACTTCTTCAGAACTTGAGGAAGTAAAGATCATGGCAGCGGAGACAGGCCTCAAGCATGTTTATGCGGGGAACCTTCCGGGAGACGCGAATACTTTTTGCCCGGCATGCGGGACTTTGCTGATAAAGAGACGTTCGTATAAGACTAAGGCGATCGACGAAAATTTCAGGGCGGGTAAGTGTCTTATCTGCGGCGCGGGAGTTCAGGGGCGTTGGGCGACGGGTATTGAGGAGATATAGAATGAAAAAAATATTTTTCGGGATAGCGGCCGCGATTATGCTGTTAGCCGGCGGATTATGGTTTTACAGGTATGATGTTGTCCGTTTTTCGGTTTCCGCCGTAATGGAAAGGAAAATTCCCGGGAACGTGTCGATACAACGGATAGTAGTGGACCTTCCCGCGAAAAAGGTGGATGTTTACGGCCTGGTCATAGGTAACCCCGCGGGGTTTTCAGATCCCATCTTCGCCGATATTGGCGTGCTTTCTGTGAAATACAGGATGCGGGGTAAAACTATCCTGACAGGTGTAGATATCACCGGTTTTGAATTATCGAACCCTGTTGTAAAAATAGAGCGTCTTTTGAATGGGAGGATCAATTTAGATGAAATAAATACGATCCCTCCAGGAGGAGATGCCGCGCGGCTGCCTGAGGTTGATATAATATGGCCGGCAGAAGAAATAGAAACCGGGGACCGGACAGGCCTCGCGAAAAGTGTGTCAGAGGCAATAAATCTCACGGGAAGTATTCCCGGAGAAGTCAGGAACGGCAAGGTGCTTTTTACCGACCGAATGGTTTTGGGAAGGCCTTTTAATGGGTCTCTCGACGGCATAGAGTCTAACCTGGTTTTTGCGCTCACAGACCGGAACGAAGTCGCGTACTTAGAGACCGAGGGACATGGATATCTTGACGGAGATATCTCCCAGAGGCTTAAGTGGAGGATTTCCGCCGATCTTGTTCCGGAAGATATAACCTTATCCAGCAGAATAGAGCCTGAAAACGTAGACATTGTGAGATTTAAACCTTATTATGAGCAGTATTCTCCCGTGGAGATAAACGGAGGAAGAGTATCCGGGACGATAGTTTTTGATCTTCATATGGGTAACATAGGTTCCGATAATACACTTCGGGTGAGGGGATTAGAATTTTCAGAGAAGGATACGGAATATGCCTCCCGGTTCTGGGGAACCGGCATAACTGATGTCGCTAAGTACCTGCAATTGTCTTCCGGTGAGACAGTGTTCGATTTTAAAATAAAGGGGCCGATCGGAAACCCTCGATTTTACCCGGGGCCCAATGTTACAAGGGCCATACAGAAAATGGCTGTAGACAAAATAGGAGAGTTCATACGGCGTACCACTCAGCCGGAGGAGTCCGAGGGAAACTCTCCGGCAAGAAGCGATATGGACGAGGTTATTGATATTTTCAAGGGTTTTATGCAAAAATAAGCTGCGGAAAGGAACTTAAAAACGCATATTAGGGTTCTGCAAAATGGACTTTTATACCGTCTTTGCGAGGAACGAACGAAGTGAGTGACGAAGCAATCTTACCATACGTG
>Ga0172377_10004189_pt1 | contig 14867 bp, 9 predicted proteins | sample Pumphouse3metaG_FD_119749 | JGI IMG/M metagenome (GOLD analysis project Ga0172377, IMG submission 119749) | Leachate microbial communities from a municipal landfill in Southern Ontario, Canada - Pumphouse #3 metaG | ecosystem: Engineered > Solid waste > Landfill > Unclassified | place: Canada... | reverse complement strand
TTCTCCCTTATTATTAGTGGAATCAAGGAAAAATGGTTGAGTGTAAACAATTTGTGAATAAGAGTTTAATCCACAAAATGTTAATAGCATAAACAATGCCAATGTTTTAATTCTTTTCATATTAATTATCGTATATTTTTATAAATTATCACTTAATTTCAATCGCCAAAAGTAGATATAAATTTTGAAAGCTTAGACGAAATAAAAATATTCACTATACAATCACCCAAATAATACTTTTGCAGCCTATATGTAAGAATAATAATAATTCATACCTTATTGATAAATTAATAGATTATTTGTTATACAATTCAACTATTTTTTGTACTTTTGTATTGCTTAAATGATATATAGTAAATCATTCACGAAAAGAAACAAATCAAAAAGTTTCCTCTACGTTCAAAAAAAAATTATCTTTCTATAAATATTTACGGTGTACACCAAAGGCTCCATACGGTATAGACCATAATAGTGCTACGGTGTACACCATAATGGTGTTTTCATATACACCATAGTGAGATTTTAATTTCGATTTAATAGAACAAGACTTCGATTTAATAAGAAGAAATCAAATATAATTAGAAAAAGACTTTGATTTTTTTTGAAAAGAAAGCCTTTCCATTCTAAAAATACTTTTACATTGAACCTTTATTCCTATTAAACCTTGAATAGGTTTTAATCTCCTATTTTTATTTTATAATTCTTTCTTGAGTACTGCTTTTTACTTTTAGCAATCTTAGAGTGATTTATTGTCTTTCCATACAGCTCAATTTCTTCATTTCTTTGTTTTTCTCTTGTTGCTTTAATAATATCTTTTAGCAGTTTCTTCTTTTTCTTCTTATTTTTCATAGTCTATTTATTCAACAGATATTCTAAAAAATTATGTATATTAGGAAGCAAAATTACATTTAATATTATTATCAACAAAAAGATTATTAAGAAACTTCTTTTGACTACTGTTTAAATCAAATCTTTTACCTATACACAAATCTTTTTTATATTTTATAAGAGGAATAAGACTGTCCCTTAGAGAATTATTGGGGAGTAATATTAATTTAAATTTATTTTGACCTTCTTTGATAGAATGATAAAAGTGGATTGTGCTAAGAATTTTTCTTTGTGTTTTATTCTTGGTTTGAAAAATTATATTACTTTTGCAGCAGAATTGGTTCTTTATGGATTAAAAGGGAATTAGGTGTAAATCCTAAACAGTCCCGCTGCTGTAAACTCTATGTTAAAACAAGCATTTCTTCTTTAGCCACTGAATTTTAAAGATTTGGGAAGGCGAAATGCTTGGGAGTAAGTCAGAAGACCTGCCAATGATTTATTAAGTTTTTGAGCTTTCGAGGAAAAGGCTTGAGACAACTTTAAGATTTCATTGGATTTATCCTTTTGATTTTGTCTTTGATTTTGTCTTTATTATAGTCTCACTCGATGCTCTAATTTATTAAGTGTTTATTCACATAAATAAAATAAAAAGAGTATGAGAAAATTAATTTTATTACTTTCTATGGTAATTGCGTCAAATGTTTCTTTTGCACAATTTGACGGAGCCGTTGGCACTTCTGGATGTCAGGCTATTGGTATTTCTAATCCTAATATTGTCTCTTGGGCTAAGGGTGTTGAAGTAAAAAGAGGATTTCAAGGAACTTCTTCTACAAGTTATGCTGCTTATGGTAAAAACTATATGGCTCAAGGTGTTCCTGATAGCACTACAACAAGAGCTATTTCATTAGGTAGAAATGGTGAGGCTATCATTACTTTTGATAGACCAATTATTAATGGCACTGGTAATGACTTTGCTGTGTTTGAAAATGGTTTTAGTTCTACTTATTTAGAACGTGCCTTTGTTGAAGTTAGTAGTGATGGTGTACATTATTTCCGTTTCCCTGCAACTTCAAATTCTACTTATGAGGGAGATATTGACCCCACTTTAATTAATAATCTTGCAGGAAAATATGAAGTTGGTTATGGCACCCCTTTCGATTTGGATAATCTTAATGATGATGCTAACTTGGATAAGTTTAATATTAGATTTGTTAAACTTGTTGATGTTAATGGTGGGGTTGATACAGATGCTCAAGGAAATATTATTTACGATGCTACCTCTGGAGGTCCTGCAACTGGTTTTGATTTAACTGGTGCATGTGTATTAAATGGTGGTGAACCTTATCTTATTTCTAATTTTGAAGGCATGCTTAGTCAAGCTAATACTTTTGAAATTGTAAATGCAACTAATGGTATTGTTGATAATAATGGGAATTATCATCGTTACTATACAAATAATGGTGTTGTATTTGAGGCTTTAGGTCTTTATGGAGGAAGCTTTGCTTGCGGATTTGGTTTATCTAATCTAACAACCAATTCTACCTCTACAAGTTATTATGAATCTGCTGCAAATATGGGCTTGGAAGGTCCCGATTCAGTTTATTTGAATGCTTATTATAGTGATTATGCTGGAACACTTGAACATAATATTGTAAGAATGGCAGACAGTTCTTTATTTAAACCTATGGGAGTTTATGTTGATAATTCTCTAAGTACCTATAATTATAATACATCAAATTCACTTTCTGATTATTGGTTAACAATAAAGGCTTATGGATATGATGCTAATGGAAATATAACAGATAGCTCTTCTCTATATTTGGCTGATAAAAGAAATGGTTCAAATATAAATGTAAAAGATTGGACATGGTTGGATCTTTCAAATTTGGGGGAATGTTCTAAAGTTATATTTAAGTTAGGAACTAATGATGATAATGGATCTGGAATGAACCCTCCTGCTTTTTTCTGTTTAGATAATTTTGTTATTAAATCAAGTACGCAAATTCCTGATGTCCCTATGAATGTTACTACTTTGACAGCTTCTAATATAGGATATGATTCAGCAACTCTTAATGGAACACTTTATAGTGGAACTCAAACTATTATTAATAAAGGTTTCCAATGGAGACTAAATACAGAAAGCTCTTGGAATGATGTTATTGTTAGTGGAAATGACTTTTCTTATACTTTAACTAATTTAATTTCCGATACTACTTATATTTATCGTGCTTTTGCTACAAGTGCAACTGATACTGTTTATGGAACTGAAGTTAATTTCACTACCTTAGATAATTCTGGTCTTGACAATATTAATAGTAATAAAATTTCCATGAATCTATATCCTAATCCAACATCTGGATTATTTAATGTTAATATTGAAGGATTAAACTCTGATGCAAAGATTTTTGTTTGTGATGCACAAGGAAGAATTATTAATTCAAAATCATTCAATGCCAACAATAATATAATAAGTTTTGACTTGTCTTCTTATCCTAAAGGAGTTTACTTTATCAAAGTTATGACAGGTCAATCAACTTCAAGTAAAAAACTCATCGTTTTCTAATAAAAAAGATAGTTTTAGTTAGGTCCTAAGGGTGGAGGCTTTACGCTTCTACCCTTTTTTATTATAATAAATATGCTTTATATTTCTTATTATTATTGTCCAATAAAAAATAAATAAACGAAAATAGTTATTCGGTAAAAACGGCTCAATGTAAAATTTCGGTGGAATAAGGATTAATTATTGAAATTAGATTAAACCTTTTCGAATTTATATTTAATCTATTTGAGAAAAGATTAAACCTTTTTGGATTTATATTTAATCTATTTGAGAAAAGAATTAATCTTTCTGGACTATTATCTAAATTGTTTGCTTAATTTTTTCATCCCACTGGAATTTTACATTACCCCTCAATAATTCTTATATTTATCAAGCTAAATGATTGAAGACCGTTATAAAAAAAGCCCTCAACGTTTGAACGCTGAGGGCTATATAACTATTTTTTTTATTCTCTTATTTGCTTCTTAGAGATTCAAGTGTTGCACTTACTTGTTTGTATTTATCGGTCATTTCAAGACGTGAATAAATTACCTTTAATGCATTAAGTGTCTTTATGTCTTTTGGTTTCATTGTTAAGACTTTTTCAAAAAATGGTATTGATAAAGCAAATTGGGCTTTTGATTCTGCTTGTAATTTATCATATTCTGCTGTTTGATCTAATGATAGTTTATCTGCTTTCTCTTTTATATCAACTGCTAAATTGAAATATAATACTCCTAATCCAAAATTTGCTTCTGTTTGTTCTGGTTGAATGGCAAGTGATTTATTATACATTGCAATTGCTTCATCCTTATTTCCTGCATCACGAAGAGCATCACCGACCATAACAATTACTATTGGTTTATTTGTTGTAATTGTATCCGCCATTAATTTTAATGTATTAATACATTTATCGGCTTCTTCCTTATTACCTGCTTCAATATAAGCACCTGAAAGTAATCCTAATAATTTGTAATTGGTTGGAAGATTTTTTACACCTCTTTTTAATACATTTATTGCTTTATCCATTTCCTTTGCTTGCTTATTTGCTATGAAAAGGTTAATATAAACAGCTTCTTCTTTTGTATTATCTTTTACAAGCTGACGATACATTTCAACTGCTTTATCTTTTTGTTTTGTTGCATCATAACCCATTGCAATACAAAACTTAGATTTCATTTCAACTTCTGTATTTCTTGTTATTTCAGAACTTTTTACGACATCTTCAAATAGTGGTATTGATTCTGCATATTTTCCTGAATTAAAAGTATTAAGAGCTATATCAAATTGATATACCATTATATAATTTAATGTTCCAATATTTGCAACCGAGTATTCACTTGTATTAGTCGTTTTTTCTATTTCTATTGATTTTAATATAGCTATTTTGGCTTTTGCTGCTAATTCTGGTATTGGAGTTTCTATTTTTTGTTTTTTGTATAGTTTTTCATCTGTTTGAGATACTTCTACTAACTTTGCATATATCAAGCCCGCATAGTGCCAAGTTTTTGCATCTGTTTTTGTCTGTTCGTTTTCACAAGCTGCTTCAATATTTTTCAACGCCTCGCCTAAACGTTTATTTTTCATATCTGCATAAGCACTTTGAACTTTCATTGTTTGAGCTGTTGCACTTAAACCGAATGCTAATAAGGCAACAATTAAAATAACTTTTTTCATTTTAATGTTTGTTTTTTTTATTTATACTCTATTTTTTATTGTTCATCTTCTTGATTAGGTACTGTATTTTCCTCTGTTTCTATTTCTTCTTCAATAGTTTCGCCATCGTCAATAATTTCTTCCCCATCAATTACTGCTCTTTCTACATCTTCATCTTCTTCAGTAACATCAATCTTGCATACTGCAGCTATTTCGTCAGCTTCTTTTAGTTTGATTAATCTAACACCTTGAGTTGCTCGTCCAAGAAGTCTAAGGTCTTTAACAGCTATTCTAATTGTTATACCTGATTTATTTATTATCATCAAGTCGTTGTTATCATCAACGTCTTTTATTGCTATTAAACTTCCTGTTTTATCTGTTATTTTTAAAGTTCTAACTCCTTTTCCTCCACGATTAGTATGACGATATTCTTCTATATCGGAACGTTTTCCATAACCCTTAGAAGATACCACAAGTATATTCTTTTCTGCATTTTCAATACAAACCATTCCAATAACAAAATCCTTAGGTCCTTTTAGTGTTATTGCCTTTACCCCTGATGCATTACGTCCCATTGGTCTTACTGTACTTTCACTAAAACGAATACAGTTGCCTGAATGTAGAGCCATAAATACTTCATGGTTGCCATTTGTTAGTTTAGCTTCTAAAAGAACATCTCCTTCACGAATTGTAACTGCATTTATACCATTTATACGTGGACGTGAATAGGCTTCAAGAGTTGTTTTCTTGATTATACCGTTCTTTGTACATAATATAATATAATTATTATTTACATACTCTTCATCTTTTAGGTCTTTAGTATTAATGTATGCTTTTACTTTATCATCAGGTTCTATACTTATTAGATTTTGTATAGCACGACCCTTAGATATTTTTGTACCTTCTGGTATTTCAAATACTCTCATCCAATAGCAACGTCCTTTTTCAGTAAAGAATAATATATAATTATGCATTGTTGCTGGATATATATGTTCTATAAAGTCTTCATCTCTTGATGTTGCACCTCTTGAACCTTTACCTCCTCTGTTTTGTACTTTATATTCTGATAATGGAGTTCGTTTTATATAACCAAGATGTGATATGGTAATAACAACTTCTTGGTCTGCTATCATATCTTCTATTCTAAAGTCAGATGAAGAATATTCTATTGTTGTTTTTCTTTCGTCACCATATTTATCTCTTATATCAATTAATTCATCTTTGATTACTTGCATTAATACGTCATGGTTATTAAGAATTTCAAGACAACGTTTAATGAAAGCCATTAATTCATCGTATTCTGCCTGTAGTTTTTCTCTTTCCAAAGCTGCTAATTGGCGTAAACGCATATCAACAATTGCTCTTGTTTGAATTTCTGAAAAACCCCATTTCTCAGTCATATTATCTCTTGCAGCTTGCACTGTTTCAGAAGAGCGTATAATTGCTATAATTTCATCGATGAAGTCTAATGCCTTTAATAAACCTTCTAATATATGTGCTCTCTTTTCTGCTTCTGCAAGTTCAAATCGAGTCCTTCTTTCAACAACTTCTATTCTATGATCAATAAAATATTTTATTATATCATGTAAATTAAGAAGTCTTGGTCTTCCATGAACTAATGCAATACTATTTATTGAAAATGATGTTTGAAGTTCAGATAATTGATAAAGTTTATTTAGAACAACATTTGTTATGGCATCTCTTTTTAATTTATATACTATACGAATACCATCTTTATTACTTTCATCTTTTATTTCTGAAATACCTTCTATCTTTTTTTCGTCAGCAAGTTGAGCTTGACGACGAATCATTTCTGATTTATTTACTTGATAAGGTATTGACGTTACAATTATTTGATCATGTCCATTTGCGGCTTGTTCAATGTTTGCATTCGCTCTCATTACAACATGTCCGCGTCCTGTTTCATAAGCTGATTTTACACCTTCATAACCATATATAATACCTCCTGTTGGAAAGTCTGGGGCTTTAATGTATTGCATCAACTCTTCAATGGTAATATTGTTATTTTCAATATAAGCAATTGTACCATTTATAACTTCTGTTAAGTTATGAGGAGCCATATTTGTTGCCATACCAACGGCAATACCCGATGTTCCATTAATTAAAAGATTAGGAATACGAGTTGGTAGAACAGTTGGTTCTTTTAAACTATCATCAAAATTATTTTGGAAATCTACAGTATCTTTATCTATATCGGCTAATATTTCTTCTGAAATTTTAGCAAGACGAGCTTCTGTGTAACGCATAGCTGCAGGAGGGTCTTGGTCAATAGAACCAAAGTTACCTTGTCCATCTATTAACTTATAACGCATCGACCAGGGTTGAGCCAAACGAACCATTGCCATATAAACAGAACTGTCGCCATGTGGGTGATACTTACCAAGAACTTCCCCTACTATTCTTGCACTTTTCTTTGTAGGTGAATTATAAAACATCCCCATATCATTCATCGCAAATAATATTCTACGGTGAACTGGTTTCATACCATCTCTAACATCTGGTAAAGCACGAGAAACAATGACACTCATTGCATAATCAATATATGCAGACTTCATTTGTTCTTCAATATTTACCTTTACTATCTTTTCGTTTTCTGAGTACATTTTTCTAAGTATTTTTAAACTGCGAAGATACTATTTTTTTTTGACATGAAATCCTTACTTAAATATAAAATAGAGAATCTTATTAATAAAAATGTAATTTATCTTTGTTTTACAGGTTATTTTTTCATCAGCTTGAAGATGCTATTTTAAATAAATAATGTACATTTGCAAGCCAATAAATTAATATTACAGATATGTATAATGAACAATATAGCCCACCAAGATTTAATATCTTACCTCCTGTTTGTAAGAATCTAATAATTATAAACACATTAGTATTTGTTGCTTCTTATGTTCTGAAACTAAGAGGAATAAATATTGAAGATTATTTAGGACTACATTTTTTTATGTCCGACAATCATTATATTTGGCAATATATTACATATTCATTTGTACATGCAAATTTCAGCCATCTTTTCTTTAATATGTTTGCATTTTGGATGTTTGGAAACACTTTAGAAAACATTTGGGGTGCAAAACGTTTTTTATTTTTCTGTTTTACTGCTGCCTTAGGTGCTGCCATCACTCAACAAATTACATATTATTTTATGTATTCAGATATTGCTTCAGGAATGTATGATTATGTAAACACAGGAATGGAACATATCCCATATAAAGATTTTTTAAATCAAATAAATACAGTTGGAGCATCAGGTATTGTCTTTGGCCTTTTACTTGCTTTTGGCATGATGTTCCCTAACAATTATATATATCTTTACTTTTTCTTACCTATAAAAACAAAATGGTTTGTGATAGGATATATAATTTTAGAGCTATTTAATGGTGTTATTGGTTCTTCTGATGGTGTTGCTCACTTTGCTCATCTTGGTGGAGCGTTAGCTGGATTTATACTTATTATGCTTTGGAAAAAAGGTAAATTTAAATTTTAAATCGAAGGACTTGGATAAGAAAGAAAAAAAAGACCAGTTTATTATTGCTTATCTACCTAATTTAGATAAGACAGAATCAATAATAAATAATGCTATTTGTTTTGCAAAAATGCTTAATAAAGGGCTTATACTTTTGCATATTTCAGATAAATTATATACAGACTTAAATAGCACCCAAGCCGAAAAACGTTTAAAAGAATTAAATAGTAATATAACAGATATTAGCTTTCACTCATATTGTGCAATTGAAGGCAAAACTCAGGAAATACTTTATAACATTCCTAAATTATTATCGGGCGTTTTATTAGTTACTGCAACTGATAATAATTCTATTACAAAAAAGGAAAGAAAATTAGCAGACGAACCAAATACTTTATTAAGTAATTTATACACCTCACGTATTGCATATTTCATTGTCCCTCAAAATCAGATAAGTCCCATACCATTTGATAAAGTTATCTTAACTATAGATAATATGAGAGAAAGTAAAGAAAAAGTTCTTTGGGCTTCTTATTTTGGTCGCTTTGCAAATAGTGATATAATAGTATATTATCACAATTATAAAGATGAGTTTTATCGTCAACAACTGCATTATAACATTAAATTTGTAATGAAAATGTTTGATAACTTCAAACTAAAATACAAACTTAATTTATCATCTGATATGAAAACTTATGTCGATTATCAAGCAATTAATCTTGCAGAAAAAGAAAATGCTGGTTTAGTTATTTGTCAGACAACTAAAAACAAAGATTGGATTAATAAGTGGTTTATAGGAATTAAGGAGAAAAAAACAATAAACAATAACAAGAATATACCTATACTCTTTATTAATCCAAGAGAGGATTTATTTATTTTATGCGAATAAAATTATGTTAAATTTATTATTTGGTATTATTGCTTTCTATATAATATTTAGGTTATTAATAACATTGATAATCCCTAAGATAACTCAGTATAGAATTAATAAATACCAAGAAAAATTCAAACAAGAAAACAAAAAATTATTTAAAAACCAAGAAAAAGGATATACAGGAAATATTCATCCTTCATTAAAAAAGTACTATGAAAATGATATTAAAATTAAAAACGATATAAAATGAAGAAAGAAAACACCTTAAAAAAATTCATACCACATATTATAGCCATTGCTATATTTGTTGTAATTAGTGCTATTTACTTCTCTCCTATCTTAAAAGGATTGGAACTTCGTCAAAGTGATATGGCAAATTACTATGGAATATCTAAAGAATTAGTTGACTACAAAACAGAAACAGGAAATGGAGCTTCCTGGACTAACTCATTATTTGGAGGCATGCCATCTTATCAAATTCAAGGTCCAAATACAAATAATGTATTAATCCCCTTAAGTAAACCTTTAGTATTATGGGGATTTCAATTAAATATTGGGATACTATTCCTTTATATGTTAGGATTTTATGTTTTCGTCATAGCTCTTGGAGGCAGTCCGTGGCTTGGAATTCTTGCTGGAATTTCATTTGCACTTGCTTCCTATAATATTATTATAATAGAAGTTGGACATATCACAAAAGCATGGGCAATGGCAATGATGGCTCCAATATTTGCAGGAATGATATTAGTTTTTAGAAAAAAATATTTATATGGAGGAGCATTATTTGTAATTGCAACTGCTCTTCAAATACACTTTAATCATATTCAAATAACATACTACACAATGCTTGGAGGATTAATTCTTGCAATAAGTTATTTTGTTTATGCAATAAAAGAAAAAAGAATTAAAGACTATCTTGTTGGTGTACTTGTACTTTTAATTGGTTGTATTATTGCTCTCATGCCAACATCTGCTCAATTAAAAATGAATCAACAATATGTTTCTCACACAATGAGAGGCGGTTCTGAAATAACTGTTAAACCAAAAGGAGATACTCAAACAAAAAATGATAAAGGATTAACAATAGACTATGCTTACGCTTGGAGTTATGGTGTTGGGGAATCATTATCACTTCTTATTCCTGATGCAAGAGGTGGAGGTTCTTCTGACCAACGTTATGAAAAAAATGCAACAAATAGAATGGCTATGGCTCAAACTGTTGCTCCAGCACACCAAGGTGATCCAAATATTAATCAAGTAATGAATCAATATGTTCAATCAACTTATTGGGGAGAACAACCTTTTACAGCAGGAACAGTTTATTTTGGAGCAATTATTATATTTTTAGCTCTTCTTGGACTTATTTTAGTTAAGGGTGCTGAACGTTGGTGGTTATTATTAGCAACTATATTAGCTCTTATACTTTCTTGGGGTAATAACTTTATGTCAATTAACGAATGGTTATTTTATCACCTTCCTCTTTATAACAAGTTCCGAACTCCTTCAATGGCATTAGTTCTTGCCAATGTAACATTAATTATTCTTGGAGTTTTAGGTCTTAAAGAATTTTTCTCAAAAGACTTAGATGCAAAGAAAAGAAAAAAAGCATTATATATATCAGGAGGTATTGTTGGAGGTATAACACTTCTATGTGCAATTATGCCAGAAATGTTTGCGTCATTCTCTTCTTCAAAAGATGATATATTCCAACAATGGTTAGGAGCAAGTTATATTCAAGCATTATTTGAAGATAGAAAAGCTTTATTTGTTTCTGATGCATGGCGTTCATTCCTATTTATTGCAGCTTCTTTCGGGGCATTATTATTATTTGCTTTTGATAAAATAAAGAAAGAATACTTAGTTGTAATTATACTTGGAGTACTAATAACATTTGACCTTTGGGGCGTTGATAAACGTTATTTAACAGATTCAAATTTTGCTAAACCACAAGATACAGTAATATATCCTACAAACGCAGATGAACAAATCTCACAAATGGTTAAACAAGGAAATATAGACCACTATAGAGTATATAATTTATCCGTAAATACTTTTAACGATGCAACAACATCTTATTTTCATCCTTCTATTGGAGGTTATCATGGAGCAAAGCTACAACGTTATCAAGATATAATTGACTTCTATTTTTTAAATAAGAACTACGTTCAAAATGATTTAAACGATACATCAAGACTAAGAACAAATCAGATACGTCAAATATACAACCAATTCAAAGGACAAATACTCCCTGTAAATTTTGGAGTATTAAATATGCTCGACACAAAATACTACATTCTTCCACTTGGAGAAAAAGGTGAAGGCGTAGCAATTCCAAATCCAGAAGCATGTGGAGCTGCATGGTTTGTTCCAGCAATTGATTGGGCAAAAGATGCAAATGAAGAAATATTAAAACTTGATAACTTTAACCCTCGTAAAGTTGCAATAGTAGATGTTAAATTCAAAAATATAGCAAAACCAATTACTTCTTTTGACTCGACAGCAACAATAAAATTTGAAAAAGCAGCTGACAAAAGTCCAGATTACGTTAAGTATATTACTTCTTCAAAAACAGATGGACTAATGATATGTTCAGAAATTTATTATGCTGAAGATTGGAAAGCATTCTTAGATGGAAAAGAAGTCCCATACTTTAGAGCAAATTATATACTTAGAGGTATAAATGTTCCAGCTGGAAAACACATAGTTGAATTCAAAAATCAGTCAGATACATTTAAAGCATATAATATAATATCTCTAATAGGTTCAATTCTTATAATACTTATTCTTCTTGGTGCAATAGGCTACCCTATTTATAATTATTATAAGAAAACTCCCGACAATAATAATTCAAAAAAAATTAAACCTACAAAATAGTAAATTCTAATTCTAACATAACTAAGAAATTAATTTTATAATCATAATTAGGGCAATCTTTATGAAGGTTGCCCTTTTTCTTTGTGAGATACATCTAACGATAGATTAAAATAAAAATAGCAGAGCAAATAATTTAGTTTGAAGCTTAATTTCGTTACTTTTGCAAATCTAAAGCTCTAAATAATTAATATGGATTTTGAATTAGTATCTGAATTTAAGCCTACGGGGGATCAACCTGAAGCTATCAAACAACTTGTGGCAGGAATAAGAGATGAATCTCCAAGTCAGGTTCTTCAAGGTGTTACTGGCTCTGGTAAAACTTTTACTGTGGCTAATGTTATTCAAGAAATTCAAAAGCCTACATTAATAATGAGTCATAATAAGACTCTTGCAGCTCAGCTCTATACTGAGTTTAAACAGTTCTTTCCTAATAATGCTGTTGAATACTTTGTTTCTTATTACGATTACTTTCAACCAGAAGCATATATTGCACATACAAATACCTATATAGAAAAGGACCTTCAAATTAATGATGAGTTGGAAAAGCTACGTCTTAGTGCCTCTTCTGCTCTTTTGTCTGGACGAAAAGATGTTATTGTTGTTTCTTCTGTTTCCTGTATTTATGGTATTGGAAATCCTGAAGAGTTTCAAAACGGAACAATAACTCTGAAAAAAGGAGATAAGATAAACCGTAATGACTTGCTCTTATCTTTTTCAGAAAGCCTTTATGCAAGAAATGAACTTGAGTTTACGAGAGGTAAGTTTAGAGTTAAAGGAGATGTTATAGATATTCATCCTGCTTATGCTGACTATGCTTACAGGATATGTTTTTGGGATGATGAAATAGAAACACTTGAAAGCTTTGACCCTGTTAGTGGACAAAGAATAGAATATAAAGATGAGATTATAATATATCCTGCTGGTAACTTCTTAACAAATAAAGAATCCCTTAATGCTTCTCTTTTAGAAATACAAAGAGATATGTTTGAAAGAAGAGATTATTTTAATGAAATTGGTCGTCCTCTTGAAGCTAAAAGAATTGAAGATAGGGTAAACTATGACTTGGAGATGCTAAGAGAATTAGGTTATTGTTCAGGGATAGAAAACTATTCTCGATATTTTGACCGTCGTAAACCAGGTACTCGTCCCTTTTGCTTAATGGATTATTTCCCTGAAGATTTTCTTTTAGTAATTGATGAAAGTCATGTTACTATTCCTCAAATCAGAGCAATGTATGGAGGAGACCATTCAAGAAAAGATTCTCTTATTGAATATGGTTTCCGACTTCCTTCTGCCTTTGATAATAGACCTCTTAAGTTTGAAGAGTTTCAAGCAATTCAAAACCAAACAATTTATATTAGTGCCACTCCTTCCCCATTTGAAATTGAAGAAGCTGGTGGAGTAATTGTAGAACAGATTATTCGTCCAACAGGTTTATTAGACCCTCCAATAGAAATTCATCCTGCAAAGAATCAAGTTGATGACCTTTTGGAAGAAATAAGTATTGTCGTTGCCAAGAATGAAAGGGTTTTAGTTACAACTCTAACTAAGAAAATGGCAGAAGAATTAAGCCGTTATCTTACTAATCTTGGAGTTAGAAACAAATATATACATTCCGATGTTGAAACACTTGAACGTGTAGAAATAATACAAGACCTTCGACTTGGAGTATTTGATGTTCTTATTGGAGTAAACCTTTTACGTGAAGGATTGGATATGCCAGAAGTTTCCCTTGTTGCAATACTTGATGCCGACAAAGAAGGATTCCTGCGTTCCGATAAGGCTCTTATTCAAACCATAGGTCGTGCAGCAAGAAATGCACACTCAAAAGCAATTCTTTATGCCGATAAAATCACAGGCTCTATGCAAAGAGCAATGTCTGAAAACGAAAAGAATCGTAAAAAGCAAATGAAATATAATAATGAGAACAATATAACTCCTACCCAAATCATTAAGAATATCTCAAACATAATGAGTAATCGCTATGATGCAAGTCTTGATGCAATAATGCCAAAGGTTGAAGAATCTCCTACATTCTACAAATCAGCAAAAGACAAACAAAAAGCAATAAAAAGTCTTCAACAATTAATGCAACAAGCAGTAAAAGACCTCGACTTCCTTGTTGCCGCAAGATATAGAGACGAAATAGAGAGAATAAAGAAAGAAAAATAAAATAGATTCATAACTAATAGAAGAAGTAATATTTCTTATCTTTGATTTAAGAAAATCATATCACTCACAATCAAAGAAAATCCTATCGCTATTAAAATAAATTACATTGCTATTTAAAACTGCTACAATGGGCATGGAAAGCACTCTACGATGCACATCGTAGCACTATTATGATGTGCATCATTTCTTTTAACAAGTTTTTTGATTTGGAGTTCTATCCTTATTCGACTCTAAAGGCTTTAGAATGCCTTTTTTATTATGACAAAGATACAACATCTTTATTATATAACAAAAAACTTCTGTTGTTTTTTGAATATATATGACAACCGTTCCTTATTATTAAACCAAACTACATTATTTCTTTTATAAAGAACAATGTATTAAAATTTCTTTTGTACTTTTGCTTACTTTTAGCTTTTAATATCTGTTAT
>Ga0172377_10004187_pt1 | contig 14868 bp, 13 predicted proteins | sample Pumphouse3metaG_FD_119749 | JGI IMG/M metagenome (GOLD analysis project Ga0172377, IMG submission 119749) | Leachate microbial communities from a municipal landfill in Southern Ontario, Canada - Pumphouse #3 metaG | ecosystem: Engineered > Solid waste > Landfill > Unclassified | place: Canada... | reverse complement strand
GCCGGTGCAGCGGGGGGAGTTGGAGGTGCTTTTCTGTCTTTTATGCATGGTAAACTTCAACCGGGTGTTCAACTTGTACTCAATACGCTCGGGTTTGAGAAACAGATTGCGGGTGCCGATCTTATTATTACCGGTGAGGGAAAAGCCGATCGGCAAACGATGATGGGAAAGGTTCCGTATGGGGTACTTGAAGAGGCAAAAGAACAACAAATTCCTGTTGTTCTTATTGCCGGTCGGGTAGAAAATGCCGACATGCTTCTTTCTGCAGGTTTTCAGGGAGTATATCAAATATCTCCTGATTCAATGCCTCTGGAAGAGGCTATGGAACCGAATTATACCCGAAATAATATAAAAAGAACCGTGGCGAAGATATTGTGTTCGTTGTAGTTATGTGTCAGGCATCGAATTGATCTATCTTGTCTGTTTGGAATTTGCGGCTTACTTTCAAAAGATCAATGGTGTAATTGATTACATTTTCTGATTCTTGAATGATGTCGAGATAGATCATGCTTAGCCTGAGATTATGTTCTCTACTTTGTATGCGGTGCAATTCTTTGTGTCTGAGCTTTGATATTTGTTCGATTAGATTCTTTGCACGTTCTATTTCTTCTTCGATATTTTTTAAATAATTTCCTTCCAGTTTTTTACGGCAGCGTTGAATCAAATAGGTTATATCTTCGGAAAGGTCTTCCAACTCACCTTTTTGAATGGCATCTAGTGGCTCAAAGTTATTGTCCACATGCTCGAAGCAAGGCTGACATAGGCGCAGGATGCTATAAGTGATTTCGCTGGCAAAGCTATTACCCTGATAATAATGTATGCCGTATTGAGCTACGGTTTTTTCGTCAAGCCGGCCCATGGCAATGACTCCGGAACTTTTAATCTGTTTAATGATCTGTTTTTCGAATTTTGCGGCTCCGAGTGCTCGTTTCAATCCTCGATGATTTTCATGTAGGAAAGAGGATACCGTAAGTTCGTAATTATCTTCTGAATATTGTAAAATATTGCAGAGTTCTTCGCGAGTGTTTTTACGCATCAACTCAAAAGCTTCTTTGTTGTTGTCTGTATTGATTAACTTGTTGAATGTTTCATTGCCTTTTTCTTTTTTATTTTTCTTTCTATATAAAACCTGACTGCGAATGATAGCGAAGATGGCCAGAATTATTAGAATGACAATGGCTGTTGAGCCTCCGAAATAGATAAAAAAAGTGACTATGAAGCAAATGAGAAAAGCTGCGCCGGCTGTAATAAACCAGCCGCCGATGACGCTCAATACGCCGGTGATGCGATAGACTGCAGAATTACGACCCCAGGCACGGTCGGCAAGTGATGAGCCCATGGCAACCATAAAAGTGACATAAGTGGTGGAGAGTGGAAGTTTGAGTGAGGTACCTAAGGTGATGAGTAAACTTGCCAAAACAAGATTGACCGAGGCGCGTATTAAGTCGAATGCGGCTCCATCTTCTATGATAACCTCGTCTTGATTGAAACGACTGTCAATCCATTTGTTTATTGGATGCGGAGTGATACTTGTGAAAAAGTTGGCGAGATTCATGCTCTGACGTACCAACAAACGTGCTATGGGCGAACTCCCGAAATTTTCTTTGCCTTCATCTTGACGGGAGAGGTCAACGGATGTCTTGATCACGTTGCGTGCTTTTTTTGATGTGGCGAGCGCGTATATCATGACAATACCTGCGCCGATTAGGAAATACCAGGGCGTTTGTGCCGGTTGTAAAAGGGATGACATGAGAAAACCGTTTGGACCGGCACTTGTTCCGTTTGCTACATAATCTATGAAGGATGAATATCCGGCCAAAGGTACACCGATAAAGTTTACCAGATCATTGCTTGCAAATGCAAGTGCCAGGGCAAAGGTTCCTAACAAGACTATGATTTTGAATACGTTTACTTTTATCCAATAAAGTAGTTGCGTAATGATACTAAAGAAGATAAAGAACCCGAGAATGAGCATCGTTGTATTCTTTTGTATCCATATCTGATAATAGGGTGTCATAAACGAACTGGATTTTACTCCTTTGATAAGCATAAAATAAAAGATGCATGTGATGGCTATTCCTCCGAATATGCCGATGCTGTATTTCGCATTTTTACTATAGTTGAATGAAAACACAATACGTGCCAGCCATTGAACGACCATACCGAAAAAAAACGCGATGGCTACAGAAACAAATATGGCGATAATGACGGACAAGGCTTTGTCGGTATTAATTAGATTACCCATTGAATATAAACTGTTATTATTCATCTTGATAATCGACATGGCAAATGTTCCTCCCAATAACTCGAAGACCATAGAAACGGTGGTGGAGGTTGGCATGCCCAACGTATTGAAGAGATCAAGCAAAACAACATCGGTCAACATTACTCCCAACAGTATGCACATAATTTCGGCAAAGTAAAAATTTTCCGGTTGATAGATGCCATGTCTGGCGATATCCATCATACCATTGGAAAAGGAAGCGCCAAGAAATATACCGAAACCGGCAACAATAATAATGGTTTTGAATGAGGCTGCTTTTGATCCGATGGCCGAATTGAGAAAATTTACGGCGTCATTGCTTACGCCTACAAGTAGGTCGAATATGGCTAGGCACATCAAGAAAATAACAATAAAAAAATAGAATGTTACCATGTTGATTGTTTCTGTTTACTTATTTTTTGCAAATTACGATGAATCATATTTCAGTATAATGTCATACTTGTTACAAATGCATTACAAAAAGAAATAAACATGGAATATATAAGATAAAAAAGAGAGTGAATTTCTTTTAAATTCACTCTCTGAAAGCGGTGCGAACGGGGTTCGAACCCGTGACCCCATGCGTGACAGGCATGTATTCTAACCAAACTGAACTACCGCACCATCGGAATATTATTTTTTTATCTATTAATAACGGGTGCAAAGGTAATTGCTTTTTTTATTTCTGCAATAAAATTGAGGAGTTTTTTTCCTAACTTTTAAATTTAATCATCTTCTTCGATAAACTTTTCGGTTTAAAAATTCCTGGTTTTGTATTATTTCGCTATTTTTGCAACCAAAAAGTGTTTCAGGTGTTACTAAATGCTGGAAATAAATAATAAATTAAAATAATTATGCCTACAGCTCAATTGCTATTGCACTGTCCTGATAAACCGGGGATTTTGGCAGCGGTGACAGATTTCATCACAGTTAACAAAGGAAATATTGTCTATTTGGATCAGTATGTGGATCGTGTTGATCATGTATTTTTCATGCGTCTCGAATGGGATTTGGATAATTTCCTTATACCCAGAGAGAAGGTTGAAGATTATTTTACAACTTTGTATGCCAAAAAGTATAGTATGGATTTCAAACTCTATTTCTCTGACAGGTTGCCGCGGATGGCTGTATTTGTCTCTAAAATGTCTCATTGTCTTTATGATATGCTTGCTAGATATACGGCTGGTGAATGGAATGTGGAAATACCTTTGATTATCAGTAATCATCCGGATTTGAAGCTGGTGGCTGATCGCTTTGAAATACCTTTTTATGTTTTTCCTATTACTAAAGATAACAGGGAGGAACAGGAAAAGAAGGAGCTTGCATTATTGGCGGAAAATAAAATTTCTTTCATCGTCCTGGCACGTTATATGCAAATTATTTCGGATGATATGATTAATGCTTATCCACATAAGATTATTAATATTCATCATTCATTTTTACCTGCTTTTGTGGGTGCTAAACCTTATCACGCCGCCTTTGAACGGGGGGTGAAGATTATTGGTGCAACAAGCCACTATGTGACTTCTGATTTGGATGCCGGTCCGATAATCGAACAGGATGTGGTGCGGATTACGCATAAAGATTCGATTAAAGATTTGGTTAATAAGGGGAGGGACTTGGAAAAAATAGTTCTTTCACGTGCCGTGCTCAAGCATATTGAACGTAAAGTGTTGACTTACAAAAACAAAACTATAATATTCAGTTGATGGAAAAGGTCGCGATTATCAAATATAATGCCGGTAATGTATGTTCTGTGGATTATGCGTTGAGGCGCTTGGGCATAGAACCGGTGGTCACTGCCGATAAGGAAACTTTGTTGGCTGCTGATAAGGTCATTTTTCCGGGTGTGGGTGAGGCCGAAACTACGATGAATTTCTTAAAAGCTCAGGGCTTAGAGCAAATGATCAAAGATCTCAAACAACCCGTGTTGGGTATCTGCTTGGGATTGCAGTTAATGTGCAGCCGGTCGGAGGAAGGTGTAAATGGTACGGTGGATTGTTTGAATATTTTTGATATTGAGGTTAAGAAATTCATACCGAAACGTCATGAGGATAAAGTGCCTCATATGGGATGGGATACTATCGGACATTTGGAGGATGATTTATTAAAAGGACTTAACGAAGAAGATTTTGTTTATTTTGTTCATAGTTACTATGCTCCGCTTTGTGATTATACGATTGCACAAGCTGATTATATACAGCCCTTTAGTGCTGCTTTGCATCGCGATAATTTTTATGCTACCCAATTTCATCCTGAGAAAAGTGGAAGAGTTGGTGCGCAAGTCTTACGTAACTTTTTGGATTTGTGAACAACGTTTTTCTTATTATTTAAGGTAGGATAAAAAGTATGAATTGATAAGTTTGATATAATGATAGAAATCATTCCGGCTATAGATATTATTGATGGAAAATGTGTACGTCTGTCGCAAGGCCAATACAATAGTAAGAAAGTGTATAACGAAAATCCCTTGGAGGTTGCTCTGGAATTTGAGGCTAATGGTATACGCCGACTTCATTTGGTTGATTTGGACGGCGCAGCTTCTCATCACATCGTTAACTATAAAGTGCTTGAGAAAATCGCTTCCCAGACTTCACTTGTGATAGATTTCGGAGGTGGTGTGAAGACGGACGAGGACCTTATGATTGCCTTTGAAAATGGTGCACAGATGGTGACCGGTGGAAGTATAGCGATAAAAGATCCAGTATTGTTTGTCCAATGGATTAAGCGATATGGTAATGAGAAGATAATTCTTGGAGCTGATGTGAAGGGTGACAAACTTGCTGTCAATGGTTGGAAGGATGAGACGGATTGTACGCTGATTTCTTTTCTTCAGAGTTATATGAAAGAAGGAATTAAACGGGTTATTTGTACGGATATCAATTGCGATGGTATGTTGCAGGGACCGTCTTTGAAATTGTATAAGGAGGTATTGAAGGAATGTCCTTCTCTTTATCTGATTGCCAGTGGAGGGGTGAGCAGCATTGATGATATAATTGCGCTTGAGGAGGCATCCGTACCGGGTGTCATTTTTGGAAAGGCTTTGTACGAAGGACGCATTAAATTGAGTGATTTACAAAGATTTGAATAACTAAAAAACATATATTGTGTTAGCAAAGAGAATCATACCTTGTTTGGATATCAAAGACGGTCAGACCGTGAAGGGTATCAATTTCGTCAATCTGCGTCAGGCTGGTGATCCTGTAGAGTTGGGGCGTGCGTATAGTGCTCAGGGAGCTGATGAATTGACTTTCCTTGATATTACGGCAAGTTTTGAAGGACGTAAAACGTTTACCGAACTAGTGAAGCGTATTGCTGCAAATATTAATATTCCGTTTACTGTGGGCGGTGGAATTAATGAATTAAGTGATGTGGACAGGTTGTTGAGTGCCGGTGCTGATAAAATATCTATTAATTCGGCTGCTATCCGTAATCCGGGGCTTATTGATGAAATAGCTCGTCATTTCGGTTCTCAGGTCTGCGTATTGGCTGTTGATGCTAAACAAACTGAGAAGGGTTGGAAATGTTATTTGAATGGTGGACGTGTTGAGACGGATAAAGATTTATTTCTTTGGACGAAAGAAGCACAGGATCGTGGTGCAGGTGAAATTCTTTTTACAAGTATGAATCATGATGGAGTAAAGAACGGTTATGCCAATGAGGCACTGGCCAATTTATCCGATCATTTGTCTATTCCTATTATAGCATCAGGCGGTGCAGGTAAAAAAGAACATTTTCGAGATGCTTTTGTTATAGGAAAAGCAGATGCTGCATTAGCTGCGAGTGTTTTTCACTTTGGAGAGATTAATATTCCCGATTTAAAATTGTATCTTTGCAGCCAAGGAATCACCGTTAGGCAGACAAAATCTTCGGATTGAGGTGTTTTGATTTGTTTGATGAGTGAAATTGAAAATAAAATAATAAGAAATAGATATGAATTTGGATTTTAAAAAGATGAATGGACTTGTTCCTGCGATAATCCAAGACAATGATACGCATGTCGTATTAATGTTGGGTTACATGAACGAAGAGTCTTATAAAAAGACTTTGGCAACCGGAAAAGTAACTTTCTTTAGTCGCACGCGTCAGTGCCTGTGGACAAAAGGGGAGGAGAGTGGAAATTTCTTAAATGTTGTTTCGATTAAGGAAGACTGTGATCAGGATACCTTGCTAATCGAAGTACATCCTGCCGGACCGGTTTGTCACAAGGGGACGGATACGTGTTGGGGAGAGAAAAATGATGAACCGATCATGTTCTTGAAGGAATTGCAGGATTTTATCAGCAAACGATATGAAGAAATGCCCGAAGATTCTTATACAACAAGTCTATTTAAATCCGGCGTGAATAAAATGGCGCAAAAGGTGGGAGAAGAGGCTATTGAAACGGTGATTGAAGCGACTAATGGAACCGGTGAAAGACTGATATATGAAAGTGCCGATTTCTTTTATCATCTGATTGTGTTGCTCACTTCAAAGGGATATCGCATAGAAGATATAGCTAAAGAACTGCGTGAAAGACATAGTAATTCATGGAAGAAGCATTAATTAAATATAAGGATGTAGAAATTCACCAACAAGAACTTTGTGTACTTTCGGAGGTCAATCTGGAATTGCATAAGGGGGAGTTTATCTATCTTATAGGTAAGGTTGGCTCCGGGAAAACGAGCTTGCTGAAAACTATTTATGGTGAATTGGATATTGAAAGTGGCGAAGCTGAGGTTTTAGGCTATGATATGCATACGATAAAGCGTAAGTATATACCTCGTTTAAGGCGTAAACTGGGCATCGTTTTTCAAGATTTTCAATTGCTTATCGACAGGGATGTGTTCAGTAATCTTGAGTTTGTACTTAAGGCTACCGGATGGAAGAATAAACCGGAGATTAAAGAACGGATTAACGAAGTGCTCGGTAAGGTCGGCATGGAACATAAGGGTTACAAAATGCCTAATGAACTTTCGGGAGGAGAACAACAACGTATCGTTATTGCACGTGCTATGTTGAATTCACCTGCCATTGTTTTGGCTGATGAGCCGACAGGAAATCTGGATGTTGAAACAGGAGAACTAATTGTTAAACTTTTGCATGATTTTTGCAAGACCGGTTCGTGTGTAGTAATGTCAACTCATAATTTGCAGATGCTCCGATTGTTTCCCGGTCGTGTGTTACAGTGTGAAAATCATCGGCTTATTGATGTGACTTCTGAATATGAGCAAAAACCAAAAGAGGATAAAAGAGTAGATATATAAGATAATAATTTAAAGTGTCGAAAATGAAAGTATTAAAGTTTGGAGGAACTTCTGTGGGTTCTGCGCAACGAATGAAAGACGTTGCCAATTTAATCACCGATGGGGAGAAGAAAATAATCGTTCTTTCAGCTATGTCGGGAACTACCAATTCGCTGGTTGAAATTTCAGATTATCTGTATAAAAAAAACCCTGAAGGAGCAAATGAAATTATTAATAAACTTGAGGTCAAGTATCAGCATCATATCCAAGAACTGTATACTACCGATGAGTATAAAAAAATGGCGCTGGATGCGGTAAATACTCATTTCGATTATATTCGTTCGTACACTAAAGATCTGTTTACTTTATTTGAGGAAAAAGTTATTTTGGCTCAGGGGGAGTTGATTTCTACAACCATGATGAATTTATATTTAAAAGAAAAAGGATTGAATTCTGTGCTTATCCCCGCACTGGATTTCATGCGTACGGATAAAAATGCTGAGCCCGATCTTGTATATATAAAAGATAAATTGCTGACTCAACTTGAATTGTTCCCTAAGTCTGATTTGTATATTACTCAAGGTTTTATCTGTCGTAATGCTTATGGCGAAATAGACAATTTGCAACGGGGCGGGAGTGACTATTCGGCATCATTGATCGGTGCGGCTATTAATGCGAGTGAGATCCAGATTTGGACTGATATTGACGGAATGCATAACAATGATCCGCGTATTGTTGACCATACGGCTCCCGTACGTCAGCTTGAGTTTGAAGAAGCTGCTGAATTAGCCTATTTTGGTGCAAAAATCTTGCATCCTACTTGTATTCAACCGGCCAAATATGCGTCGATTCCTGTAAGGTTACTAAATACGTTGAATCCTAAGGCTCCGGGTACTTTGATTTCAAATACATCCGAAAAAGGAAAAATAAAAGCTGTTGCTGCCAAAGATAATATCACTGCTATTAAAATCAAATCGAGTCGTATGCTTCTAGCTTATGGCTTTTTGCGTAAGGTGTTCGAAATTTTTGAGAGTTACCGCACTTCCATCGATATGATTTGTACGTCTGAGGTTGGTGTGTCTGTTACTGTTGATAATATAAAACATCTGAAAGAAATTAAGGATGATTTAAAGAAATACGGAACGGTTACCATAGATAACGACATGTGTATTATTTGTGTCGTAGGTGATTTGGAATGGGAAAACGTTGGTTTTGAAACCAAGGTAATGGAAGCAATGAGTGATATTGAGGTTCGTATGATTTCTTATGGTGGAAGTAATTATAATATTTCTTTCCTTATTAAGGAGGCTGATAAAAAGCGTGCCTTGCAAGCACTTAGTGATAAGCTTTTTAATAATTAATTAATTAAATGAATAACAATTTATTTCTCCATAACGGTTTTAATAAAAAGCAGACGCCTTTTTACTATTATGATGTGAAATGTCTTATCGACACATTAACTCTTATGAATCAAAAGTTAGAGCCATATCCTAATTTTCATGTTCATTATGCTTTAAAGGCTAATGCGAATTTGAGGATACTTTCTTTGATCAATAGTTATATTTCCGGTGTGGATTGTGTAAGCGGAGGGGAAATAAAAACTGCTATTGAAGCTGGTTTTGATCCGTCGGATATAGTTTTTGCCGGTGTTGGTAAGGCTGATTGGGAGATTAAATATGCGTTGGAATGCGGTATCTATTGCTTTAATGTGGAATCCGAGGAGGAGCTTGAAGTAATTAATAGTTTGGCTGCTCAATGGAATCTTGTAGCTAAAGTTGCTCTTCGTATAAATCCTGATGTCGGTGCTCATACAAATGCTAATATAGTGACTGGACTTGCCGAAAATAAGTTTGGTATAAGTATGCAACATATGGATGCTGTTATTGATAAGGCTTTTATTTTGGATCATGTAAAATTCATTGGTCTTCATTTTCATATTGGTTCACAGATTTTGGAAATGAATGATTTTGTGGCTCTGTGCAATCGTATTAACGAATTACAGGATAGGTTGGAAGCTCATCATATCAATATTGAATATATTAATGTGGGTGGGGGGCTAGGCATTGATTATGATGATCCGTTACAGCATCCATTTCCTGATTTTGAGTCTTATTTCAGTACTTATAATAAGTTCTTGAAAGTGCATCCTTATCAAACTGTTCATTTTGAACTTGGACGTTCAATCGTCGGTCAGTGCGGGGATCTTATTTCACGGGTGCTTTATGTCAAAAAGGGCATGAATAAACAATTTGCTATTCTTGATGCTGGTATGACGGATTTAATTCGTCCTGCGTTATATCATGCTCATCATTATATTGAAAATATCAGTTCGGAACTACCGGAAGAGTTATATGATGTGGTAGGTCCGGTTTGTGAATCGTCAGATGTTTTTGGTAAAGATATTCGATTGAATTGGGTTGAGAGAGGAGACTTTATAGCTATAGAATCGGCTGGAGCTTATGGTGAGTCGATGGCTTCTTGCTATAATTGTCGTCCTTTGCCTAAGAGTTATTTGTCATGTGATTTTGATAATGAATGATAGGGATTTCCTAAGGAAATAGTGATTTGAAGTTTGAGATGATAAAAATATTTGATATTGAAAGGATTTAATAATGAACAATGAAAGGAGGAAATCATTGAAGCAAATCATTTTATTATTATTTGGTCTTTTGCTGTTGATTTCTTGTGGGCAGAAGAAAAGAGCTGATGTTGCACTTACAGATAGTGCTTCAAATGATTCGGCTCTTTATCTTTCTGATGATAGTGTTGATTTGGTTGAGACACCAAATTCTGAGCTTGCGGAAGTAGATAGGTCATTTGATGATTTTCTTTATAGTTTTGCTACTAATGATTCTATGCAACGTAGTAGGGTGAAATTTCCTTTGCCATATTATGACGGAAAAAATCGTTATAAGATAGAGGCACGTTTTTGGGGACATGATCATTTGTTCTCTCAGCAGACTTATTATACGCAATTATATGATAGCGAAAAGGATATGGAAATAGAAAAGGATACATCTATTTTTGCTATTAAAGTTGAATGGATTTTTATGAAAGAGCGAACAGCGAAGATTTATGCTTTTCAACGCGAAAAAAGTAAATGGATGCTTGAATCTATTTCTTTACTTCGTCTCAAGAAGGCGAGTGGTGAAGATTTTATAGAATTCTTTCAGAAGTTTTCTAATGACAGTGTGTTTCAAATGCAACGTCTGCATCAGCCTTTGGCGTTTGTTACTATTGATCCTGACGATGAGTTCCATATTCTTAATACGACACTTGAACCGGGCCAGTGGTTAGCTTTTAAGCCGGAATTGCCACTGAATCGTTTGTCGAACATTGATTATGGTCAGCCTGATAATTTGAATTCTTCTATAAAGATACTTGCCTTGAAAGGTGTTGGCAACGGATTATGCAATGTACTTTATTTTCGGAAATATGGTGGAAAATGGAAACTTTATAAATTTGAAGATACGAGCGTTTAATTGTAATGGAAAAAATGTTTTCTCTTTTATCTTATAATACATTCGGCATTGATGTAAAAGCGGCTCGTTTCATTGAATATCATTCGGTGGAAGAATTCGGCCGATTCATTGCTAAAGGATGCCTAGACGGGAATTTTTTGCATATCGGTAGTGGAAGTAACTTGCTTTTTACTCAAGATTACGATGGCACGATCCTTCATTCTTGTATTAAGGGCATTGATCTTTTGGATGAGGATGATGGTTCTGTAATTCTGAAGGTTGGAGCAGGTGAGATATGGGATGATTTTGTTGCTTATTGCGTACAGCATGGTTGGTATGGAGCTGAAAATCTTTCGCTTATTCCTGGTGAAGTAGGTGCTTCTGCTGTACAAAATATTGGTGCGTATGGTGTGGAAGTAAAAGATTTGATTGTGTCTGTTGAAACGGTTGACAATTCGGGGGAATTACATACTTATTCAAAGGATGAATGTATTTATTCTTATCGCAACAGCCTTTTTAAACGTTCGGAAAACAAGAAGATTTTTGTTACAGCGGTTGTTTATCGTTTAGGCAAGCATGAACATTTTATGCTTGATTACGGTGCTATTCGTAGAGAATTGTCCAATGTTGGGACGCTTGATTTGAAAAGTGTTCGTGAAGCTGTTATTTCTATCCGTCGCAGTAAGTTACCTGATCCTAAAGTTGTAGGTAATGCGGGTAGTTTCTTCATAAATCCTATAGTTACCTCTACTCAATTTAGTGTTTTACAAAGAAAATACCCTGAAATACCTTTTTATAAACTACTTGACGGGACAGTTAAAATTCCTGCTGGATGGATGATTGATCAGTGTGGGTGGAAAGGTAAATCATTGGGACGAGCTGGCGTATATGCAAAACAGGCTCTTGTTCTTGTTAATCTAGGTGGTGCCGAAGGGAAAGATATTATTGCACTATCGGATGCTGTGCGTCATTCTGTACGACAAAAGTTTGGTATTGATATTCATTCTGAAGTTAATATTATATAGCTCAATGAAAATCAAAATATTAGGAAGCGGAACGTCTACCGGTGTACCTCAAATTGGTTGTAAATGTAAAGTATGTACTTCTCCAAATCCTAAAGATAGAAGGCTGCGTGCTTCTTCAATTATTGAAACTGATGATGCTCGTATTCTTATAGATTGCGGACCCGATTTCAGATCGCAACTCATGTCGATGGACTTCAAGCCTATTGATGGTGTGCTCATTACTCATGAACATTATGATCATGTAGGAGGCATTGATGATTTACGTCCTTTTTGTAGTTTTGCTGAAGTGCCGATTTATGCTGAACAGTCTGTAACGCAGAATTTGCAAATGCGTATGCCTTATTGCTTCACAGAGAAAAAATATCCTGGCGTGCCGAGAATCTCATTGAATGATATATGTTCAGATAAATCATTCTTTATTCATCATACAGAGATTCTTCCGTTTCGTGTAATGCATGGTCAACTCCCTATTGTGGGCTATCGTATCGGGAGTATGGCGTATATTACGGATATGCTTTATATGCCGGAATCTTCTTATGATTTGCTTGAAGATGTCGATGTCTTGATTATGAATGCTCTTCGTATACAACCTCATCGCACTCATCAAAGTTTGGAAGAAGCTTTGAATGCTGCGCGGCGAATAAAAGCAAAGGAAACTTATTTTATTCATATGAGTCATGACATCGGACTTCATGACGAAGTAAACAAACTCCTACCAGAACATATTCATTTGGCTTATGATAGTTTGGAAATCTTTTATTAATTATAAATATTTTAGTGGATGTTTTGTTTATTTAATTTGATTTCTTACATTTGTATTTAGCTGATAATAGGTTTGAAAAATATGAAATTAGGCACAGTTGTAAAATTAATGCTTGGCTCATTAGTATTATTACTTATGGTAGGTTTTGCCTTCTATTCGTATTATATGATATCGGTTGTGAGCAATAAAAAAGATTTTAATTTTTTTTCACTGGTACCAAGTTCTGCTGTTGCTGTTGTTGAAGTGGATAATGTGAACCAAATGATCAATGAATTAGGTGAACTGGATTCTAGTAAGGAAAATAATTATCTTTATTTTTCTAAGTTGTTTACTTTTTTAAAAAACAATTTTTATAATATTGAGTCAAGAGTATCTAACGGTTCCAGTTCACAACTGAATAGTATGCTTATCAGTTTTCATGCTCCTGGAACAACGAATGATCAAATTTTTTATTTTAAGCTTGGAGCACATGATCATAATTTAATTAAATCTTTTTTTGATAAAAATATACCAGCGTCTTATGCTAAGAAAATATTAAAATACAAAGGTGAGAAGATTGATGTTTATGCTTTGTCTAATGGGGAGTTTCTGGCATGTTATCAGACCCCGAATTTCGTGGTATTAAGTTTTCAGGCAAGGTTGATAGAAGAAGTTATTGATGTTTGTCATTCTCCTAATGAGGCTTTATTGTATAATGCTCCATTCAAAAAGATTTATGATTCTAGGAAATCTACGGCGACTGCAAAAATATATGCTCATATGCAATCTGTTGATCTGGGTGATAGTATTCATTCGAATATTAAATTGAGTAGTTGGGGAAAGTTTGAATTACGATTAAATGGCAGATTTATTTATCTCAATGGTACTAGTTGTTCCGATTGCAGTGAGACTGACACGGATCAGTCATTTGCAAATTTCTTATTGAAGGAACAATCCTTAAAAGTTTTTCCTGGTTTATTGTTGCCTGATTCAACCTATTCTTTTACACAGTTTTCTGTTAATAATGTGGCTTCGTTGCTTCAGCTTATGACCGGAAAGCTTTATGGCGATGAATATCATGATAAGGAGTCAGACGCTAAAAATAGTGATTTGTCTGTTTTCTTAAAAGATAATGGAGTTGGTGTTATGACCACTTGCTTTTTTCATCGTATGGATACAATAATGTATAAAGGGCCTTGTTCGCTAATGAGCTTTTCTTTCCGTTATAGTTCTGATGCAGAAAATAAATTTGCTAATATTGTATTGAATGAAAAACTTTCGGAGGGTGATTCTCCTATTTCGTGCGTCACTCAATTTTCTATCGAAGATGTTTCTTATCCTCTTTTTGTGTTGCACGGAAGTACTTTATATACAGATTTTACAGGTGTTATTCTTCCTGAGAAAAATTTATATGCTACGTTTTATATGAACCGATTATTACTTGCACCGGATATTGGCTGTTTGAACGAATATATTAGTCACTTAAATAGTGGAACAGTTCTTAAGGGAACACCAGATTTTGAATTATGTACCGGAAAATTAGCTGATAGTTATAATTTTTTGCTGATGTATAATTTTTCAGATGTCTTTGCTCAGCCTCAAAATTATAATTGTTTGGTGCCGAGCTTCTTCTTTAAGTATGCTTATTTCTTTAAAGCGTTTCTCCTGTCGGTCCAAAATACCCGCGTGGGTGATAGTATGAATTTTAATCTGGTGCTTACTTATAAAACAAAGAAATAGATTGAATTTTAGGTGCCCAAGTTTGAAGGTGAAAGGCGAGATTTATATTAGATTATCACTTAGTAGTTGGTTTCTTCTTTTATAAAGAAGAAATGGTGAAAACAATTGCTATTGCAATCTTTTTACCACTTCTTCTATTAATTGTTTAATCGGATTTATTCAATTCTACGAGAGCCATCACTGATAACTACATCGTAAACTTTGGCAGCCTTACCAAATTTGGTTTCGTATTCTTTACAAGTTTCTTGAATAAAGTTATCGTACAACTCATCCTTTACGAGATTAATTGTGCAACCTCCAAATCCACCACCCATGACTCGTGAGCCGGTGACACCATATTTCTTTGCGCAATCGTTCAAGAAATCGAGTTCTTCGCAGCTTACTTCGTAAAGTTTACTCATACCATGATGTG
>Ga0172377_10004186_pt1 | contig 14871 bp, 10 predicted proteins | sample Pumphouse3metaG_FD_119749 | JGI IMG/M metagenome (GOLD analysis project Ga0172377, IMG submission 119749) | Leachate microbial communities from a municipal landfill in Southern Ontario, Canada - Pumphouse #3 metaG | ecosystem: Engineered > Solid waste > Landfill > Unclassified | place: Canada... | reverse complement strand
GCGAATCTCTTCGATGAAGATTGCATCAACCTCACGCAAAGTATCAAGACGCGGCTTGGTTACCTCGCCTATGCAGCGCACGCCAAGACCAGGACCTGGAAATGGATGCCTGTCAAACAGATTCTCTGGAAGACCTAACTCACGTCCAAGATTGCGCACTTCATCCTTGAACAGGTCCCTAAGAGGCTCAAGAAGATCCCACTTCAGATCATCAGGAAGCCCTCCGACATTGTGATGGCTCTTGATCGTTGCTGAAGGACCGCCTGTGGGAGACTTTGACTCAATTACATCAGGATAGAGCGTTCCCTGGGCGAGAAAACTGATTTTCTTGCCTGAGTCTTTCTCTATCTGGCGAGCACTGTTGTAGAAAGCATCAATGAAGACCTTTCCAATTGTCTTTCGCTTGGCTTCTGGCTCGCTGATTCCCTTCAAGGCATCAAGGAAAAGCTTCTCTGAATCAGAATAAACAAAGCGGATATTGAAGGTATCTTTGAAGACTTTCTGCACGTTTTCCGCTTCATTCTTACGCAGAAGACCATTGTTCACAAAAACACATACCAGATTGCTTCCAATAGCCTTGTTGATCAGAACAGCTGCAACAGACGAATCAACACCGCCTGAAAGACCGCATAGAACCTGACGGTCACCTACCTTCTCTCTTATGCTCTTCACCGACTCATCGATGAAATTCGCCATTGTCCATGACCCAGTGCAGCCACAGATATCATAGGCGAAGTTCTTCAGAAGGACCTTCCCTTCCTTGGAATGAACCACTTCAGGATGGAACTGCACCCCATAGAGCTTTCTTCCTTTGTTCTCGACAGCACAGAACTCACAGTTATCGGTCTTGGCAATCGCCTCAAAGCCATTCGGCAGAGAAAGAACAGAATCCCCATGGCTCATCCATATCTGGCTGTTGGTCATTCCTTTGAGAAGAGGACTGGTTTTTTCAATAATCAGGTCCGCAAGACCGTATTCGCGGCGCTTGGGCTTGGCAACATTCGAACCGTTTTCAATCGCCATCGCCTGAAGCCCATAGCAGATACCCAGGATTGGGATTCCAAGATCATAGACATCTGGATCAGGACGCGGAGAACCTGGATCGCAGACGCTGCATGGACCGCCAGAGAAGATGATCCCCTTAGGATTCATCTTTTGGATTTCATCTGCTTTCGTATTGAAAGGAACGATGCAGCTGTAAACCTTGAACTCACGTATTCTGCGTGCGATAAGCTGGCTGTACTGAGCCCCGAAATCCAGAATAATGATGCTCTCTTTCCTTGTTTCCATTGTTCTTTCCTTACCTTTCTGGTTATAGCATGACCGCAAGCCCGATTCAACTGGGTCAGATTGCCTCATATGCCTCACGGATCAGATCCTCGACCCGCTTCGGCAAATCGCGAAGCTCATCAGGAGTGAGGACAGAGGTATCTATCGGCTCAAGCATCTCGATCTTCGCATACTGACGCCGGATGGTCTTCTTTGTTTCGAAGCCATTTCGGGTTCCTTTGATCACAAGCGGAATGATCACAGCCTTGGATCTGGTAGCCAGCTTGAAGCTGCCGCCTTTGAATTCACCTACTTTGCCGTTCTTGCTGCGTGTGCCCTCTGGGAAAATAGTCATCCGGGTGCCGTTCTCAACCTTGATCACGCCCTCGTCGATAGCCTTGGCACAGTCACGGATCGAACCGCGCTTCATGAATACGCAATCCAAGGAGGAAATCCAGAAATTTACGAAAGGAACTTTGGAAAGCTCATACTTGGCAATGAATGAAGTCCATACATGAAGACAGCCGACGATAGCAGGAACATCAATTATGCTCGTGTGATTTGCAATGAAGCAAAGCCTTGGATACTTGTCCAGATCATAATGAACCTTCGAGACATCTGTGACCTTGAGGTTAATAAGCCAGAAGATTACATAGCAGAAAGCAGTGCCGCAAATGCGTGCCCAGTAGTTTCCTGCCTTCTTCAAACCGAAAAGCCTCATAAGCATCACGGGAATCAGAACAACGAAAAGCGAAATAATCAGACAGATAGTGAAAGCAAAAAGCTCAAAGAAAACAGCAATCTTTATCACAATGATTGAATCTCCTGCATCCGGCAAAGTTTAGCATACTGACCATTGCTTGACAACAGCTGCTTGTGGGTACCTTGCTCAACGACCCTGCCTTTTTTCATTACGAATATCTGGTCGGCATCCATTATCGTGGTAAGCCTGTGGGCAATGACCAATGAAGTCCTGCCTTTTGCAAGACGGTTGAATGCCTCTTGAATCTGCTGCTCGCTCTCAGAATCTAGAGATGAAGTAGCTTCGTCGAAGATAAGAATCGGAGGGTTCTTCAAGAATACCCTGGCAATCGAGATTCTCTGGCATTGTCCTCCGGAAAGACGGGTTCCACGCTCGCCTACTTCGGTATCAAGACCATCAGGGAGAGACCGGACAAAGGCAGCAAGATCAGCTGCTTCCAAAGCATCCCAGATTTCAGAATCGGAAGCATCGCTTTTGCCATACCTGAGATTCTCCCGAATCGTATCATCGAACAGGAACACATTCTGCTGAACGATTCCGATATTCTGCCGGAGCGACCGCTGAGTCACAGATGTGATATCCTGACCGTCGATTGTAATCTTGCCGCTCTTGATTTCATAGAATCTTGGAAGAAGCGATACAATCGTAGTCTTTCCTGCTCCGCTTTCCCCGGCGATTCCAACCTTGGAGCCGCCTTTTATATCCATTGAGACATTTCCTACGACTTCTCCATCCTTGTCGCTGTAGCCGAAGCTGACTTCACTGTAGCGGATGTCACCGCTTGTTACATCAAGCTCAACTGCATCAGGGGCATCCTTGATCGAAGGCTGGATCTCCATGATCTCTTCAAAACGCTCAAAAGAAGCCATTCCTTGCTGAAGCTGATCCACGAACTGAATCATCCGGTCTATAGGAGTGAGCACAACCGAAACGAACAGCAGGAAAGTGACCAGATCATAGGCCTCAATCATGTTCTTATATATCAGTATCGCTCCGCCAACAACAGTGGTGAAGTAATAAAGATTCCTCAGTAGAGCCACAACGCTGTGGTAGCTTGCCATTGTCTTGTACTGATCAGACTTCTTGTCCTTGAGACGGGAATTGCTCTGCTCGAACTTCTCAGACTGGAACGGCTCGCTTGTGAAGCTCTTTACTTCTCTGATTCCCTGAATCGAGTTCTCCACTGTGGCATTCACCTCGGCGACCATCGCTCTGGTATCCTTGTTCTTGCTCTTCATCTTCCTGCCCATGAAGATGCCCCAGAGGAGCATCGGCGGCATGACGATCAGGGAAATCAAAGAAAGCGGCACGCTGTAGCTGAACATTACAGCATAGGCGCCGACTATCGTAAGGACTGACAGAATCAGATCCTCAGGCCCATGGTGTGCAGTCTCGGCCATCTGGAATAGATCATTGGTCATCCGGCTCATGATATGGCCGGTCTTGCTTGTGTCGAAATATGTGACGCTCAGTTTCTGAAGATGAGAGAAAAGATCGCTTCTCATATCGGTTTCCATCATGGTGCCCATTACATGACCCCAGCGGAACCGGATGTAATCCATCAGAAAGCTTGTCAGATAGATGGCAAGCATCATTGCGAATGTTATCGCCATCGCCTTGAAGTTCATCTCAGGAATATAAGTCTTCAGAAGCTCTCTTGTAAGCATCGGAAACAGAATTGAAAGCAGCGAGTAAATCGTCGCTGCTCCCATGTCCAATGCAAATAGCCCTTTGTAAGGCTTATAGTAGTGGATGAACTTCTTGATCATCAGTCCTTCTTCCCGAAAAGCTTGGAGAAGAATCCCTTGATTCCTTTCTGTTTCGGCTTGACAGAAGATGCACTTCTTGAAGAAGCGGCATTGCTGCTATTGCTTCTGCTTTGATTGGTATTTCTGCTAGCATTAGCACTTCTGTTCGGATTGGTATTCCGGTTAGGATTATTGCTTCTGCTTGCATTGGCATTTCTGTTCGGATTAGTGCTCCTGCTTGCATTGGCATTCCTGTTTGGATTGCTGCTCCTGCTTGCATTGGCCTTTCTGTTCGGATTATTGCTTCTGCTTGCATTGGCATTTCTGTTTGGATTGCTGCCTTCCCCGAAGAACTCCTTCTTGTAATAAGAAAGACGATCTTTCTCGGAAAGAGAAGAGAGCTTTGCATCATCGATTGCTTCCTTGCGAGTGTAGCTGCTGCGCCTGTTGTAGGCGGTGTGTTCATAAGGCCTGCGGCTTGATGAAGGTCTTGGACCGGAAGGACGCCGTCCTCCACGGTGGAAGGAAGAAGTAACTCCGGCAAGATGCTCTTTGTTGTAGATCTTCTTGCCCTCTGAGAGATCAGTCACATCCTCAAGACCCTCGGCCCACATTACTGGAATCTTCATATGGATGTAGTTCTCGATAGGCTCAAGACCCCATACGTACTCTTCATCGGCCAAGGTGATTGCCTTGCCTTTCTTTCCTGCTCGGGCAGTACGCCCGATGCGATGGACGTAGTTCTCGAAATCCTCTGGGATATCATAGTTTACCACAAGCGGCAGATCATCGATCTGAAGGCCGCGTGCAGCAACATCCGTTGCAATCAGGCCCCAGATCTTGCCCTCTTTCATCCGCTCCAGAGCCTTCTGGCGCTTCTCCTGAGGCATATCGCCCATAAGACATGCAGTATTGTATCCATTCAGCTTGAGGCGCTCGGCAACATCGACAGTCATGTACTTCGTATCGGTGAAGATCAGAACGGATGAAGGATTCTCCTTCTTCAGCAGAAGGAGAAGAAGCTTGAACTTATCCGCCTTGGTAGTGTGATAAAGCTCCTGGACAATCTCATTGACAGTTATTTCATCTGGCTCAAGCTCGATTTCATCAGGCTCGTTCATGTAGTTCCAGGCAAGGTTGCGGACCTTGGTGGAAAGAGTGGCGCTGAACATCATCGTCTGGCGCTTGGACTTGTCAGGAAGAGATGCAAATATCTGCTGGATGTCAGGGTAGAAGCCCATGTCGAACATCCTGTCTGCCTCATCGACGACAAACATGCCGATAGTGCTGAAGTCTATTCCGTGCGATTTCATGAAATCAATAAGACGTCCGGGAGTCCCGACATAAATATCGACACCCTCTGATAGAGATTTCTTCTGTTTTTCGTATCCGACTCCGCCGTAGAAGCACTCAACCTTCACATCAGGCATCCCTGATGCCAGAATCTCAGCATCGGAGGCGATCTGAAGGGCAAGCTCACGGGTCGGGCTGATGATCATAGCCTTAGGCGGCTTCTCGCCTTTCTCTCTTGCACGGGCGATCTTCTCTAGAATCGTGATAACGAACACCGCCGTCTTGCCGCTGCCGGTCTTGGACCGAACCATTACATCATGGCCTTCTATGGCACGCGGGCATACTTTCGCCTGCACCTCAGTGCAGTCTGTGAAACCGGCTTTCTCTATGCCGGCCAGCACCTCTGGGTGCAGGTTTAGTTCCTGGAATTTCATACTTTTGCGTCCAGCTCCCTGTTTCTGACAATCTCGGATAGACGGAGGGTTCGCTGATGATCTGAAGAGAACACAATGTCCTCTACCTGCCTGACAGGCATAGCGCTCATGCTGGTGGATGAAATGAAGACCTCATCGCATTCCTTTAGTTCGGAATAGCGAAGAGCCTTCTCTGCCACTTTGATTCCTATTTCTGCTGCAGCCTTCAGCACGCTCTGGCGGGTGATCCCATCCAGGACGACATCAAGCGGAGCTGTATATAGAATTTGGTCCCTGAATCCGTAGAAATTGCTCCGGGTGCCTTCTCTTATGCACCCGTTGTGATCAAGCAGAAGAGCTTCAAATCCTCCTCTGCGCTTCGAATCCTCCAGAGCAATATAGTTCAGAAGAAGATTGCTTGTCTTGCATTCAGGCATGAAGCGCTCTCCTTCGTAGACTGTGCAAAAAACGCCGTCTCTATACATGCTCGGAGGATATGAAAGGATCGGAGAGGCTGTTATGAACAGCACCGGCTCAGGTCCTCCGACGATGAGGATCCTCATCGTCGCCTCTGTTATGCAATCCGTCTCGATCAGCTTTCCGATTGAAGATGCTATCATCTGATCGGAAAATGAATGCTCAAGCCGGATTTCCCTGGCCGATTCCTTCAGGCGCTGAAGATGCTCCGGAAGGTGAACGACCTTTTTCTCGATTATTCTCAGCGCCTCATAGACGCTGAAGTTTGACTGAACCTCACGCTGTGTGACAGGAAGAACAGCTTCTTTTGGAGAAATAAGCTCTCCGTTTCTTATTGCATGATCGCCAAGCTTCATATCATACCTCCCATCATTCCGGCATCTTGAGCAGCTCGCGTGGCTTTGAGCCACGGGCCGGGCCAACATATCCAAGCTCTTCCATCCGCTCTACCAGGCGGGCAGCCTTATTGTAACCGATGCACAGCCTTCGCTGGAGATATGAAGCGCTTGCGCTCTGACGCTCGCAGACAATCTTCAGAGCCTTGTCAAAAATTGCATCATCCCCGGAGTACGGTGATTCCTCATCCGCTTCCTCGGATTCTGCATCCTTGTCGTCTTCTTCGAACAGGGCTTCGTCAAGGTAATCGGGCTTGCCCTGGGTCTTCACGAAGTCAGCAATGGACTCAACCTCAGGATCGCTGAGGAAGGCACCCTGGATTCGCTCTGGGTCACGGATCGAGCTTGTTGCATAGAGCATATCACCCTTTCCAAGAAGCTTCTCTGCTCCGCTGCAGTCCAGAATGATCTTGCTGTTGATCTGGTTTGTAACCGAGAATGCAATCTTTGTAGGAAGGTTGTTCTTGATAAGGCCTGTGACGACATCCGCCGACGGTCTCTGTGTTGCAAACACGAGATGAATCCCGACGGCTCTTGCCATGGCACTGAGGCGGTGAAGCAGCATTTCAAGCTCTTTTCCTGCGACAGCCATGAGGTCGGCGAACTCATCCATGATCACCACGATATAGGGCATCTTCTCACGGGCAAGATGCTCCGCTTCGATTTTTTCATTATATGCTGCGATGTTTCTGACATTGACCGAACCTATGACATGGTATCGGCGTTCCATCTCTTCAAGGCAGAACTGCATCGCCTTGATTGCCTTCTTCGGGTCGGTGATCACAGGTGTAAGCAGATGCGGAATACCGTTGTAGATCTTGAGCTCTACAATCTTCGGGTCCACCATGATCATGCGAACCTGCTTCGGGGTCTTTGTGTAGAGTATGGAACAGATCATAGAGTTGACGCAGACGCTCTTTCCGCTTCCGGTAGCTCCGGCTATAAGCACATGCGGGGCGCTTGCGAGATCCATCGCAACGCTTTCGCCTGTGATCTTCTTTCCAAGCACTACTGGAATCTTCATCTTCTTCGTATCGAGCGAATCGATGATCTCGGAGAAGCCTATAGTCTCCCTCTTGAAGTTCGGGACCTCAACTCCGATGGCCTGCTTTCCAGGAATCGGGGTAAGAAGCCTGACCTGCTGGACTGCAAGATCCATAGCTATGTTGTCAGTAAGACCGGTGACGGCTGATACCTTCACACCAGGGGCAAGCGCTAATTCATACAACGTGACCGTTGGGCCACGGGTAATGCCCACAAGATGACAGTCCACCTTGAACTGGCTCAGAGTGTCAACTATCGTATTGCCACGCCTGATGGTGGCTTCGTCATGCTCGCCGGTATCATCCTTCGGATAGACTTTCAGAAGGTCTCTCGGCGGAAATTTGTACATAAGATCCTGCCTGTTCAGAAGGTACTGGTTGCTGCATGAAGGATCAGCATGGCCAAGTCCTCCGACGCCAGAGACCAGGTCGTAATCGCCCTCTTCTTCTTTGTTCCAGCCGTTCTGGCTATCATCTTCCTTAAGAGCAGGAGCCGGTGCAATGATGTGTTCCTGTACAACTTTGACTTCAGGCTTAGGCACGGGGGTTTCTTCTGGAACCACGATTTCAGGAGCAGGAGCCTCTTCTGATTCCTGGATTACTTTCGCTTTCGCTTCTGCTTCGGCCTTGATTCTTGCATCTTCCTCGGCATCCGCTGCTGCTCTGGCTTCGGCGATTGCACGGGCAGCCTCTTCTTCCCTGCGCTTCTCTTCCTTTTCCTCGCGGGTCTTCTTCTCCATCTCCATCATCGCCTTGAGGGCTTTCTCGTCCTCTGCGACTTTCTTGGTGAGATTCCCGGGCTGGAAGCTGTTCCATGAGTTGGAGCTCTTCTTGAGCTTCTGCTCCTGAGCAATGGAAGCTTCCTTGCGTACAACATCGTAGATTCCGATGTTCACCGAAGACTTCATTGCTTCCTCTGCAGCCGGCTGAGGCTGAGGCTTTGGCTGATTCTTGAACATCTTGAACTCAGGAACAGAGGTTGCAAAGACATTATGCTTCCCGGGCTCGGATTGTGCTATCGCTTCTTCTTCCGGCTTTGCTTTCTTCACCTCTGCTTTTGCAGTTTTCTCTGCAGGCTTGCTTTTCCTTCTGCTTCGGCTCATCAGGCTGGTAACCAGAGCGAACACGGACACTTCTCCGAGAAGAAGCAATGCACAGAGCCATTTGCTGTGGAACACCTTCAGAGGCTCAAGATACGAAGGAAGAGCCATGTTCATCGAAAGCATGAACAGAGCCCTAAGTGTCACGAAAACCGGAATGGACAGGATGCATTTGAGCCAGTTCTCTGATGAACGTGCTACCCATAAGCTCTCTAGAAGCAAGAATGCTACAAGAGGAAGCAGCGAGAAGCTGTAGAGCGGATCAGAGGGGGCGAAGAATCCGAAATTGGCCAGAAGAAAAGCACCTGACTGGGCAAGGAAACCGGAACCCAGCGTGTGGCTTTCGGTGAAGAACGGGAGAGCAAAGACAAGAAGGCTGAAAAAAGACGATAGAAGAAGAATCGCCAGTATGATTATCCTTGCATTGAATTTCCTGCTCATCGATCCTCCGAACAGATTTCAATATATCATTTTCAGGATTCAATGTGAACCGATTGCCGCAAGCAAAGCCGGCAAAGCTTCTGCGGCCTGTCCAGACCTGGGACGGAAACGGGCGTGACAGATGAGCTGAAGCGACCGGGGAATTTCTGCTCAAGCTCTGCCAATTCATGATCAAGGTAGTCCTCTGTAGTCTTCCAGGCAAGAATGGAGCCGCCCGCAGCAAGCAAAGCCGAGGCCTCGGAAGCAATGTCGCAAAGGGGATGAAAGGCACGCATGACCACAAGGTTGAATTTTCGTTTCACTTCCTTGATATCGCTCTCAATCAAATCGACCCTGCCTGAAAGACCTGTGGCCGCTATGACATTTCGGAGGAAGCCTGCACGTCTTCCCATCCGTTCGACAAGCGTGAAATGCACATCCGGCATTACAATGGCAAGCGGAATGCCCGGAAAGCCAGCTCCAGAACCAAGGTCAGCGACGGTGAATGAATCGGACGGGCAAAGACCTTTGATCTTTCGGATTTCATGGTAACCGGAGAGGCTATCCAGAACATGGCGAACTCTTATATCACCTGTTACCAGCTTGTAGACTGGGTTGAACAGCTCGATTTCGGAAACATGGCGCTCAAGCTGAGCAATCATTTTCTGATCGTACGGAATATTCATCTCATCAAGAGCCTGTGGAAAGAAATCAGCCATTACGCCTCCTTAGGTACACAAGAAGAAGCGATATATCCGAGGTGCGCACCCCGCTGATGCGTGAAGCCTGACCAAGGTTCTCAGGTAAGATCTTCTCAAGCTTCTCACGTGATTCCTCGCTGAGCCCTTCCATCGTCCTATAGTCGAAATCGGGAGGAATGATCAAGTTATCAAGCTTTAGAAAACGCTCCGCCTGACGGTCTTCACGGCCTATATATCCTTCATATTTAATGTCCTGCTGAACAAGTTCTCGTATGTTTTCGGAGAATTTATTCACTTCTGGGACATTTTCTGAAATCTTATCAAGGTCTATCTCGGGACGTTTGAGAGCAGCTGCTGCATTCATACCATCGAACTTCGAATCTTTCAGGACCTGCTTGAGCTGGGCAATGAGATCAAGCTTGCTCTCAAGACGCTGCATCCTCTCTGGACTGCAGAGCCCAAGCTTGTCCGCCTTAGGAGTAAGTCTTATATCGCAGGTGTCATGGCGTAGGCTGAGCCTGTATTCAGCCCGGCTGGTGAACATTCTGTACGGTTCGCTTGTTCCCTTTGTCACAAGATCGTCAATAAGCACCCCTGTATAGGCTTCTGTCCTAGACAGGATCAGAGGCTCCTCTTTGCGGATTTTCTGAACCGCATTGATGCCAGCGATCAGTCCCTGGCAGGCAGCCTCTTCATACCCGCTCGTACCATTGGTCTGGCCTGCAAAGAAAAGGTTGTCGTAGAGCTTGCTTTCAAGCGAAAGCTTAAGCTGGGTAGGAAACACGAAATCATATTCCACGGCATAGGCCGGACGCATGACTTGTGCATTCTCAAGACCAGGCACTGAATGTATGAAATCGTTCTGGACATCTTCTGGAAGAGAGGAAGAAAGCCCGTTGAGATACATCTCGTCGGTTCCTGATCCTTCAGGCTCGATGAATATCTGATGCCGTTCCCTTTCTGGAAAACGTACCACCTTATCTTCAATCGAGGGGCAGTAACGCGGCCCCTTGCCGACGATCTTCCCGCCATAAAGCGGAGAGCGTGAGATATTATCACGGATGATCTGGTGAGTCCTATCACAGGTGTATGTGATCCAGCATGGAATCTGAGTCCTCTGGACTATATCATCATCGAATGAGAATGGCTCAATAGGTTCATCTCCATCCTGGCGCTCCATCTTGGAGAAATCAAGCGACCTTGACGATACCCTTGCACAGGTTCCTGTCTTCAGACGGGCAGTGGTGAACCCCATCGTTCGCAGGCTGTCGCCAAGTCCGAAAGCCCGTTCTTCACCAAGCCTTCCTTCCGGAGCATCGTATTCTCCGATGAAGATCCGTCCATCCATGAAAGTACCGGTGGTGACTACGACAGCTTTTGCAGTGATGCTGTGCCCTCGTCCTGTGGATACACCGCATACGGTTCGGCCGTCTTTCTCTACAAGAATTCCCGTTACGGTATCCATGAACAGTGAAAGATGCTCCTGATGCTCAAGGGTTTCCTTTGCAAGCCGCGAATAGGAGAACTTGTCCGCCTGGGCTCGCGGAGCCTGAACGGCAGGGCCGCGGCGCCTGTTGAGGATCCGGTACTGAACCAAAGTGGCATCGATGAGCTTGCCCATCTGGCCGCCCATTGCATCGACTTCCCTTACAATGTTGCCTTTTGCAAGCCCGCCGATTGCAGGGTTGCATGACAGCCGTCCAATCGTATCGAGACTCTGAGTAATTAGAAGAGTGCTGTATCCAGTCCGTGAAGCGGCAAGCGAAGCCTCGATTCCCGCATGGCCGCCGCCAATCACTATTACATCGTAATCCATTTCATTTCCCTACGCAGAATCCGCTGAAGATCCTGTCAAGCATATCATCCGAAGTCAGCTCGCCGCAGATGTACCCAAGCTGGTCAAGAGCCTCCTTCATTTCGACAGCAATCATATCGAGGTTCTCGCTGCGCTTTTGCATCTCAAGAACCCTGTCCAGAGCGCTGACCGCATCGCAGAGACTCTGATGCTGCCTTGGGCTTTCCACTATGACATCCTGCTCACAATCGAAATCAGACGGCGAGATCAGACTGGCGATTGCGTTGCAAAGCGTTTCGAACCCCTCAGAAGTCTCAGCGCTAAGCTGCAGGAATCCATCGGGCTTCGGCAGGCTGCTGTCTATGTCCGTCTTGTTCCATGCAAACAGCTTCTTCACATCAGGCATCTGCTGTTCAATGCGTGCCTTGACATCCAGATAGCCTTCTTCAGGAGAAGCAGAATCCACAATGTAAACAATGAGGTCTGCACTTTTCATAAGGGCAATTGTGCGCTTTATGCCTTCGGATTCAATCTGTTCGCTGCTTTCCCGAAGCCCTGCAGTATCGAACAGCCTGATTGGTATTCCTGAAATCTCGCAGTCGCTTTCGATGAAATCCCTTGTTGTGCCCGGAATCGGGCTGACTATCGAACGGTCCTGCTTGAGAAACAGATTGAACAGAGTCGATTTGCCTGCATTCGCTGCACCGCATAGCACTACCCTGGCCCCTGCGTGAAGCAAAGTTCCTGTGGAGAAAGTACGTGCAAGCTTTTCAAGATCGTTCCTGGCTTCCATTATGCGTTCAATCGGAAACGTGGTATCACCGCCGATTTCATCCTCTGCATAATCAAGCTGGACTTCAATCACGCTCATAGCATCGGCCAGTGCAGAGCGGTCTTTCCTGATTCTATCCGACAATGCCCCGTTCAAGCGTGAAAGCGCAAGAAGCTGGGCACGTCTGGTTCTGGAACCTGAAATCTCATTTACAGCTTCGGCCTGGGTGAGATCGAGCTTGCCCCCAAGAAATGCCCTAAGGGTGAATTCACCGGGCTCCGCCTGCCGGAACCCAAGGCTGGAAAGCTTCTCCGCCATAAGCGAAATGGCAGCAATGCTTCCATGACAGGAAATTTCAAGTGCTTCTTCGCCTGTATAGCCGTGTCCCTTGCGGTAAACAGCAACAACGACATCATCGACACCTTGAATAACTCCGTGGACAAGAGTCCCGCTCTGAGCAGCAAGAAGCTTCTTTCCCGATGAAAAGCATGAGGCAAAAGATTCGATGCTGCCCTCACCACTTGTCCGGAACAAGGCAAGGGCGCTTCTGGCAGGGTATGTAGCCAGAGCAAATATCCGATCATCGTCAACGCAGCTTTTCATTGGATGGAATTATACAGCACAACCAAAGGTGCTTTCAATCACTCGGCGGGGTAGCTTACCACATGCCCGTCAGGAGTCTTGAGTGTCCATCGGCTATGGTCTTCATCAAGGACAGGGTCGGATGTGCCGATGTTCACCTTCCCCATTCCGTTTGGCAGATCGATAGCATATACTGGAAGTGCGAGGCCTGAAACAAGCTGAGAAAGCTTTCTGAAGATATCAATCCCTCTTTCCAGAGGAACTCTGAAATGGGAAGTTCCGCTTACAAGATCGCCTTGAAACAGGTAATACGGCTTCACCCTCGCTGCAAGAAGATTCTCGCAGAGCTTGGCAAGGACCTCAGGATCGTCGTTCACCCCGTGAAGCAAGACCGACTGGTTGAAGAGAGGGAAACCTGCATCAGCAAAAAGCGCTATAGCCCTGAGGCTTTCAGGACAGAGCTCACGCGGATGGTTGAACTGGGTCATGATGAAGATCGGTGCCGTATTGAACTTTCTCAGGACATTGATCAGATCGCAGTCAATCCTTGATGGGTCGCTTGCAAGATAACGGGTGCATAGGCGGATCATCAGATCCGGCCGTCTTGACCTGAAAGCTCCGATGAGATGCTCAACTGCATTGTTTGAAAGAGTGAGCATGTCGCCGCCAGTCAGAAGGATTTCCCGTATTTCAGGGTGCTCTCCGACATAGTCTGCGCTCTGATTTATCTCATCTTCTGAGGCTGGTCCCTGAAGACTGCCGGTGAATCGTCTCCGGAAGCAGTGGCGGCAGTACATGGGGCAGACATCGGTGACAAGAAAAGCAACTCGGTTTGCATAGCGATGGACAAGCCGCGGGTTTATGCTGTGAGCAACCTCGGCAAGCGGATCGATATTCTCCCAGCTGCGGCTGGAGTTTTCCATTGCAGTCGGCACAACCTGAGCCCTGAGCGGATCGCATGGATCGTCAGGATCAATCAGAGAAAGGAAATGATCGGTTATTGCAAGAGGCACCGTAGAAGAATCCTCATGCCATGCCATCTCGGATGGTGTAAGCCTGAGCGTTTTCTGCAGTGCCTCCAGAGTATGTATCTGAGACATCTAAACTAGCTGTTGACTCGTTCCAGGTACTCTTTGGTCTCCGTATTTATGCGGATCTTCTCGCCTTGCTTGATGAAGATAGGCACTCGGACCTTGAGCCCCGTCTCGGTAGTGACGTACTTGGTTGCACCTGTAACGGTATCGCCCTTGATGGCATCCTCCGCTTCTGCGACTGTGAACACAACCTTGCTCGGAACCTGAATGTCAAGAATCTCATCGTTGTACACTGTGCATCGATAAGTCTCGCCTTCCTTCATAATATACTGGTAATCCTGAAATGAAGTCATCGGAACCGGAACATCATCGAAAGTATCGACATTCATGAAATGAAAACTCTCGCCATCGTTGTACTGATACTGAAAATCCATGTCCTCGACAGTGATATCCTCGGCATTGTCCTGACTCTTCATCGTCTCCGCAAGCACCTGTCCGGTTGATGGGCTCTTGAGTTTGAGCCTTACGAAAGCCGATCCCTTTCCAGGGTTAACGAATTCACGGTCAATGCAGACAAATGGCTGTCCTTTGATCAGAAGAGCTGTGCCCTTGTCAATCTGTCCTGCTTTTATCATAAAACACCTCTATTACAAAAAATAAACAACTTTCAAAGTATATCAGAAACAGGAAACAATATCAAATCTCCGATGGATTTTTTTTTGCACTCAGTCATAAGAAGTCTGTCCATGCCTATCGCAACCCCTGAACACTTGGGAAAAGTCCTGAAAATTTCCCAGTACTTGTCATCAACATCTGGAATAACCGACCCTGAAACCGATCTGGCAGCCGAAAGCGCAGCATATTCCTTTCTGAAGCAGTCGCGAACCTTCAGCGGATCGGTCTCTTCGGCATAGCAGTTCGCAATCTCCACCCCGTCCCAGTACAGTTCCCATCGCTTCTTCGTCATTCCGTCATTCTCGGCAAGGCATTCGATCTGAGCCGGGTATCCTGTCAGGCACACAGGCCGTGATCCTGTGAGCGCTGGCTCGACGAAGGCTACGAAGAT
>Ga0172377_10004185_pt1 | contig 14871 bp, 15 predicted proteins | sample Pumphouse3metaG_FD_119749 | JGI IMG/M metagenome (GOLD analysis project Ga0172377, IMG submission 119749) | Leachate microbial communities from a municipal landfill in Southern Ontario, Canada - Pumphouse #3 metaG | ecosystem: Engineered > Solid waste > Landfill > Unclassified | place: Canada... | reverse complement strand
TCGTAGACGTACTTGGGAGCAGCCATCGCCACTACCTCATGCGGCGGTTCAGCGGCCTTCTCATGTCCACCAAGGGTGTTCTGCTCCACCACGTATTCTGTGATTGCCTTTTTCAGCTTGCCGTACCGGCTGTTGATCTCGGCAATCCACTGCTTGCGCAGCGTGATGGTGCGCGTGGGGTCTTTGTCCCTGGCGGGGCCGATTTTTACTATTGGCTGAACGATCACGGCTACTCCTCAACAGGAGGCTTGGCAGCGAAACGCTCCCGCTGGACTTCCTCCCGATGGAGTTTTTCCTCCTCATCAATCTGCTCCGCTTCATCAAGCACCGGCTCCATGTCGGCCACCTCCTCCGGACTGAAGCCCAAATACCGTTGTAGGAAAGTATTCTTGGGGATCACCGTGTCGGCTGGGCCGCTGGCATAAGTGTTGGCAGCTTCGGCTACGGCCTTGGCTGTGGTAGCCATCTGCTCACCAGAAGGCGCTTGCAACGGCGGCCAGCTGACAATGTAAGGATTGGCCGGGACGGACAGCACCTTGAACTCCACGAGCTTATCAATCAAGGGACGCAGGATTTTCGGCTCGCAGAAGTTCCGCTGGCGGTCGGCCACCAGATCTCCCCAGTTGTCGCGGTCCTCAGTGCTGGCCAGCTCCCCCCTCTCCGATCCCAAAAGGATACGCTTGGGGATGCCGGTAGCCGCTGATAAGCAAGACACCAACACGTCGAAGTGGTCCTTGGGGCTGGATACGTTGGGCGCCAGGGACTGCACATCCACACCCTCCAACTTGAGGTAACGCTTCAGGTTGTGGAGGAAGCTCGTTATCTGGTCGTCCAGGCCGGTGGCCGCCGTAGTGCCGGTGGCTGGGAACTGCACACCTTCACGAGCAACAAACGCATGCCCCGGCAACGCCCCTCGCCAGAACATCTCCCCACTGCCCCCAGCCACATAGTCCAGCGACTGCAGATCGTTCAGCGGGGCTTCCAGCCTGGGGATGCCTTCAGCCTCATCATCCGTAGGGTCTTCCGCCACGTGGATGATCCTGGAATGGTGCACCATGGTGTCGATGGTGTGCTTGGAGTTGTTATTGTTCAGTTGGACCTTGTACAGCTCAGGGAGGCCGTAGCGCTCGTCCTTGGCATCATCCACGTACCGCTCAACGGTCGCCACGTTAGAGGTGAAAGGCCTCATATACAGAAAACGCTCCGAAGCCTTGAGCGGGGTCTCAGGAGCACCGGAGAAACCCAAGTAAAGCACCCCGTAGGTGCCTATACCGGCAAGGATGTCCAGCCGCCGCAAGGTGAGGAACAAGTTGGTGCGGGAAACAAACGCTGCCCACTCCTTTTCAAAGGCGGTCTCCGTGGTGTCTTGGGTTTCTTGCACTTGGGGAGGCCGCTTCCAACATGCCACAGGGTAGGCCCGGATGATTCTCCTCCCGAAGGCCGTGCGCTTGTAGCGCCACCAATAGTCAGTAAACGTCGGGTTGGTGATGTAGCCCAGAGCCTGGTACAGATCACGCTGGGTGCCGAAGCTCTTGCCCATCTTGCTCAGCAGCTCAGAGCGGGCCAGCAGCACACTGGAAAGAGCGGAAAGCTCGTTGACCAACATCGTCTTAGAATCGTCGTCCATGTCGATCTCCTATGAAATACGAACAGTTCGAGCGGGGGACAATTTACCAAAAGCACCACTTGCAGCGTCAACCTGGTCTTTATATGTACTAAAAGGAAAAAAGCGGTGTTCTTCTTTAAATTCTCTGTTCCATTCACCACGAAGAAGAATCACATTTCCATTATTTACCTGGACACTGTATGGGTCCGCTCGGAAAACTTTATCCCCTGTAGGGCGATCCGCCTCAACAACGAAACCTGATAAATTGCGAATTGTACTTTCAGCAGACTCTTTCCCCCCGCTTCCGGGTTCTTGTTCCATGTAAATCTTTACATACGGACCGTCTGCTTCCGCCGTAGACCGGATTATCCCTTCCCGAACATTTGTTGCCCACTGTCCTCTGACTACATCAAGAACGATATACTTTCCAGAAGTAGTGCGGCACATCTTAACACCAACAGTCCATGCACCACCATCCTGAGTACCAGCTTTGTCCCAATAACGAACCGTCTGAACGACGTCGTGCGGCATCATTAGATGAGACACTGACTCAGAAACAACAAACCGGTCCACCTGAAACATTCCACCCCCCGGTGGAACAGGCTTTTGACCAACCTGACCGCTATAACCATATTGACCAAGTTCCTCTTCCATTTTCTTTAAAACGGTCCATGGCATCCGGACAGGATCCAGTAACCCTTCTTGTGAATAAAATTCAATCAGTTCTGGAGGCTTCACTTCTTCACGATAATTTCGGATTTCACCAGGAAGACAGATATGACGAACCCCCTCTTTAGAACGACTTATTCTATAACCAGTCGGATCATTTTGATGAAGGCGCTGTTGGATAAGAATTGTAGGGGTTATTGCTTTTTCCACCTTACGATTGGATAGCGTCTGGGAGAGAAAGTAATTGCAATTAGTAAGTTCCGCTTCACTTGCAGCCTGTTGAGGATTCAATGGATCATCCACTATAATCATATGACCATGGAACCCTGTGACAGTCCCCCCGATCGACGTACTAAAGCGGTTTCCCCCAAGCTTAGTGAAGTTGCCGCTATGAAGAGCCTTTACGATCCGGAAATTCCCCTTGGTATCTTTATCCTGTTTGATCATAATTTCAGGATAAAGTTCTTTGAAAGCATTCGACCGAACAAGGTCGCGGCTATACTCTGCAGATTCCAGAGACAAAACAGAAGAATAGGAGACCGTTATAAACCGCATCCAATACCATTTTGTCCAACACCAAACAGGGAACATGATTGAACAAGTAACCGTCTTGGTGCTACCAGGAGGGACATTTATGATCAAGTCATATTCCGCCGGTTCTTTCCTTGCAGCTCTTTCAGCAACTTCCTGCAATTCCCTACACATAAGTTCAATGTGCCAGTTAGGAATAAACTCATCATTGCTAACCTGCGGCCAAAAATAACGGAGAAATTGGTAAAAGCTCCTATTAAGTCGCTCACGAATAGCGATCATAGGATTCAGTAGCGCGATCCGAAGTCTCTCCTGTTTACTCAGGAGACTCTGGCTCATCCGTGTTATCATCTTTTCTTAATTTTAGCCCTGCGCTAACGATTAAAGAAAGCTCCTCGTCCGTGAAATCAACAAGATCGATCTTCTTTATAAGTTCAAGCGGACCGCCGTCAAACCCAGTAACCTCGTGCCGCATCGAAGAATATCTCTTGTCTTGTCCCCCAATAAGGAATTTTAGGAGCGAATCTGAATACCGTGTAATTGTTCCAGAAACAGTCCCTTGGTAGAAAACGGGTTCTTCAACTCCCTCCTTTGCCCGACGGATCGCTTCGTCAATTAGTGCCTCTGTACCAAGAGCACGTGCTTCATTAAAAAGCGGTTCAAAAAACTGTCTTCGTGTATCATCAGGGGGGGAGTCAAGAATATACTGTATAGCCCGACGGCTAACCCCGCATTCTTTGCAGGTCTTACTAATATTCCCCCCGTTTTCATAAAGAACCTCGCAGAATCGCTTTAGGAACCGCTCAGTAAGCTTTGGGGGATTCTTTCTCCTTACCACTGTCACTTTTTTACCCTTCCTGTCACTTTTTTATCCACTATTAAGTATGTTAGAATGTGTATGAATAATTGACAGTATATCAGAAAACCAAACAAAAGAATAACGAGTGGAGAAAACAAGTAAATTCGCGCGTACGCGCCACAGAAAAAGTTTTCACTTTCCAAAGGACCCCATTGAGCGTAATTCTTGGATTACCAATAAAATCAATCACTTATACACCAAAAATTACGCCTCACACATGAAGCGTAATATAGGCGTAACTCCCTTTTTCATAATAAAATCAATCACTTACAGTAAAAATTACGCTTGTTACGCCAAAATAAAAAAATAAAAAAAAATATTTTCCCCGTTTCTTTCGCGCGCGATTTAGCAAAAAAAAAAACGCCAAAACGAGGCGTAATTGGCGTAATATGGTGTAATTACCTAATTATTTCAAGGTGTTATAATATTACGCTTCATTTTCAGAGGCGTAATTAAGAAGGTGGTTTTTTAAATAATTTTAAATACTTATAAGAATTACGCTTCATTTCTATCCAGGGATAAAAGAGGCCGGGTCCAGCTTTTTTATGGCCAGACCCGGAGGGGGAGAAGGATGGGGGGAGAAGTTTTTCCATGTTGGGCAGAGTATACCATATTTATAAAAAACCAGTTTATCTAATTCTTTAGATATATTTTAGATATTTACAAAAATATTTATTTTTGATACGAAGACCCTATCATGAAAAAATATTCCCCGAAAGGCTCAGTCGGATATTTTACCACCAAGCAGGTTGCACGAATGTATGGTGTAACATCAAATTGCGTGGTTAAATGGATCGAACGTGGATTGATCGACTATATAAGACCAGGAAGAGAGTATTTTATCCCCGAATCTACTCTCGATGGATTTGAACCTCCAAAACCGACAGGGAGACCACGTGGATCTACAAGAAAAGCTAAACAGGATACTGAATTCGATAATACTCCCCCGTGGCAATAACTTTTCTTACTTTCTCCATGTATGTCCTTTTTGTAAGTCCCCGTGTGTTGTAGTGTGGGAAAAACGAGCAGGCATTGTTGAATATCGATGCAGCTGTTTTGAATATGCTAAACAGACTTGTCAGAATTGTTTATATTTTCCTAAAATGGAGTTTTCTTGGAAAGAAGCGATGTCTGCTTGGGTGAAATGTAAGAAGGGAATCATGACATGGAAATGTTCAAACGTATGCCCAGAATTTACCAACGAAAAGTATTAGAAGAATCCTGTGAAGCTATTTATTGGGCATTTTTGATGGAGAGAGGAACAGGGAAGACAAAAGTAGGAATTGATACAGCAGTCCATCTTTATAGGAAAGGGGAAATCGAAGGTGTCCTGATAATTGCACCAAATGGTGTTCATGAACGATGGGTGGTAGAGCATCTCCCTTTGGACGTGCCGGATGATATAAAACTGGTTGCGCGCGTATGGAACAACCCTTCTACGAAGAGAGATATTCGGACTTTCGTCGAACTTTTTGACTTCGACCCAGACTTCCCCTTAAGAGTTGTTTCTATTAATGTTGAAGCTTTTCAGTTTGAAAAATGTCTAAATTTTGTAAAAAAGTTCCAAAAGGCTTTCTCCACGTTGATCATTCTCGACGAGTCCACCCGAATAAAAACTCCCTCAGCAAAAAGAGCAAAGCGGATTGTTTCTTTAGGGAAATTGGCAAAATATAGAAGAATCCTGACCGGTAACGAAGTGACAACCTCCCCTTTTGACGTGTATATGCAGTTCAAGTTCCTGGATCAAAATTTCTGGAAAATGGATTACTTTTCATTCACTCACTATTATGGCAAGTGGACAAATTCATTTGCAACTGTAAAGCATACGAAAAACAAGGTGACGTGCAAGGGATGTAGATCAAGCACCCGTTTGAGGGTAAGCCGTTTCTATAATAGAGCGACTGAAAAGTTCGATGTTCGTTTCTCTTGTCCAATATGCGGCGTTCGTTTTCCCCCAATTACCCAGGAATGCCGACAAATCATTTATAATGAAGGACTTTTCAAGTATCCAACTCTTGAAGAATACCAAAACATGGAGGAATTAAGAGAAAAAATTTCTGTATGCAGTACAAGAGTGAAAAAAGTAGACTGTCTTGACCTTCCAGAAAAAATTTATGATCCAATCTATACTAAGATGAATGATCAGCAAGAAGCTTTGTATAAAGAGCTTAAAGCAAAACTGAGTATGGAATACATGGATCATGAAATCACCATCATGAACAAGATTTCACTAACGCTCCGTTTTCAACAAATCGTCGGCGGGTTCTTCCCAGAAACGCATCAGCTCATTGGGAAAAATTCCCCAAAAATGGAGGCGATTCTTTATGATATGGAGGACGGTCTTCCAGAAACAACCATTATATGGGCAGTGTTTGTTCCAGAAATAGAATACATTGCAAAGACCTTGCGGAAGAACTACGACGGCGTCATAAGAACGTTTTATGGAAAAACCCCTAAAGAAGAACGAAGTAAGATCATTACAGAGCTTCAAGAAGGGAGAGTCCAGTTTTTCGTTGCGAATCCCGATGTTGCAGGTACTGGCTTGAATCTTCAAAGATCGAATCTTGCTTACTATTACTCAACATCATTTAAACCGGAGCCGCGATGGCAGTCCGAAGATAGGCAACACCGTTTTGGACAAAGAAATCCGTGCGTCTATAAAGATGTCATTATTCCCAAAACTGTCGATGATACCCTCCAGAAGGCAAGAGAAAAACGGATTTCGGTTGCTGAATTCTTTAAAAACCACCAATTGAAGGATCTCGTATAATGGGACACAAAGTTGATTATTGTGAAAGACATAGCTTTCATTATAATTCAAGCCACCTTAAAGATTGTCCTATCTGCGTAGGACAGAGAATGCACTTACATTTTTCTGAAATATTAGATCCGTTTTCCCGTGAAATGGATGACTTGTTTGTGAAAGGAAACGATGTTGAGCTGAAGATAACCGTGAATGGTAAGACAAAAACCTTTCACGTGACGTATAAAAACGGCGTATTTCAAAAGGGGGAGAAACCATGAAAGTCGATGAATTCAACATTTTTGATGCAATCGAGGAGGAAGGAGTAAAGCCAACTGTCTCAATGGAGGGGATCGAAGCAATCAGCGAACTTGGTGCAAAACAACAACAATTGGAGGAAAAAGCTGACCCAAGTAAAGTGGAAATGTTGTTTGAGTTTATTCGAAATAACAAACTTTCTGTTCCAACTGTAGAAGCAGCATTGAATCTTATAAGAAGCGAACTAAATGAGATAAAATCGGTAAAATTGCCGGATTTAATGGACTCTATCGGAATGGAGTCGTTTACAATGAAATCCGGCGCAACTATCTCAATCGGAAAGGGGATTTCTGTAAACGTCCCAAGTGAAAAAAAGACAGATTTCAATTCATGGTTGATTCGCCAAGGACACCAAGCTCTAATCAAGAACAAGGTGGTTGTTCAATTTCCGAAAGAGGGGAGACAAAGTGCAAGGAGGTTTGTAAAATACCTCAATCGTTACTACGCAGGAAAGGGGGCTTGTGTATTTGAAGAAAAAGAAGAAGTAAATGCGATGACACTGAAGGCATTCGTTAAAAGGGAACTTGAAAAAGGAACGAAGTTTCCGGATGATTTGATCAAAATCTTTGAATATCGATACACAAACCTGAAAGGAGCTTGATCATGGCAAAGGCAGTTGTGAGTACGAAAAAAGAGTCTACTGTTCCCGCCGAATTGGAAAAGCAGTTTGAAGCATTCGAGATGGGCGGTTTTGAAAACGCAGACATTGATTCGTATGCGGTTCCTTTTCTGAGGATCCTTCAAGGGCTTTCTCCACAAGTGAACGAAGATGATTCTGACGTGTATATCGAGGGTGCCAAACCGGGCATGTTCTATAACACAGTAAGTTCCAAGGTCTATGGAAAAGAAATCGAAGTAATTCCCGTTACATTCTACAGAGAATTCATCGAATGGGCGCCGAACCGGGGGGGATTCGTTAGGGCGCATGGACCGAATCCTGCTATCCTGGAGCAATGTGTCCGCAATGACCGTAATCAGGATGTACTTCCGAATGGAAACGTTGTCCAAGATACACGTTGCCATATAGTTCTTTTGGCAAACGAAATAGAAGCTGGTCCAATGCTTTTTCCGTTGGTAAGCACGGGGATCCGGCATAGTAAAAAATGGATGTCTTTAATGCGTATGATGCGGACTCCCGGTGGGAAATCCTGCCCGATGTTTTCCTGCCGATGGAAATTGTGGACTGTCTTGAACAAAAACGACGATGGTTCATGGTACATGATCGGGGATCGTTCTCTGCACGCGGTTGAATACGTCGGGTGGGTAAACGCCCAGCAATGGAGCGCTGCTATTGAAGCGAAAAAACTTTTCGATGCAGGAAGAACGAAGGTTGATTATAGTTCGGGGTTAGAGCCTGGTTCGTCAGATGAAGGCACGCCCTTCTAAATGTCCACTGCACACCCCCGCTTAACCAAGCAGCGGGGGTATTCTTAGGAGAAATGCAGTGGAATTCTGTGATCTATTCAAAGGACTGAGTGACGCTTTTGGCCGGTATGTTGTAAAATCTAACCGGGAAAAGGGTGGGAAAATCACGGGACAGGCTTGGACTGAAAAAGGGCCAGTCACAAGAGAGCTATATGATCTCCATTTAAAAGGAAAACAAGGTCTTGGTATCTGCCCTATTACAAGGGGGAATGTCTGTTACTGGGGCGCAATAGATATTGATAAATACGATATTGATCTAATAAAGCTTGAGCAAGACGTCAAAAAGTTAAAGCTTCCTTTTGTATTGTGTCGAACAAAATCAGGCGGAGCACATCTTTATTTATTCATAAAAGGAGAACCTGTTCCTGCTATCATACTAAGGGACAAACTTCTTGAATTCGCAACAGCCCTTGGTTTTCCCCACAGCGAAATCTTTCCAAAACAAACTTCTCTAAATGAAAATGACCTCGGTAACTGGATAAATCTTCCTTATTTCAATCACGGAACCACTACAAGATATGCTTTAGAAAACGGGAAAGCGGTAGATCTTCAAAGGTTTTTGCAACTTTGCGAGGAAACTGCTGTTGATGAAAAAGAACTGGCTAAAATAAAACCGCCGTTGTTGGAGGAATTTTCAGACGCTCCGCCATGTCTCCAATATTTAGCTGCGATCGGTGTCCAGAAAGGACAAAAAGACGCTGCTCTATTCAACTTCGCTGTTTATTGTAAAATGAAGTATGGGGAAGAATGGGAGGCGCGTCTCGAAGAAATCAATCATAAATATGTTCATCCTCCTGCATTAGCAAGAACGGTTCAGAAAGTCATCAAGCCCCATCGTAAAAAAGACTACTTTTATACGTGTTCGCAATCCCCCCTTTCCCAGTATTGCAACAAAGACACATGCAAGTTACGTACATTTGGTATTGGCAAGGGGGGTGGGCCGCAAATTATGATCGGAGCGTTAACGAAAATAAACGCTTCTCCTCCAGTGTGGTACTTGAATATTGAAGGCGTCCGGGTTGAGATGGTTACAGAAGACTTACTTAGTCAAAATCGATTCAGAAAACGCTGTCTCGAAACCATCCACAAGATCCCTCCAAGAATGGATGAAAACCAATGGGATGCCTTGATGCAAGAGAAACTTGATAATGTCGAGATTATAGAGGCACCAGAAGACGCTGGTCCACTGGGACAGTTCCTTTATCTACTCAGAGAATTTTGCAACCTGTATCCAGCAACCGATAAATCAGAAATTTTACGACAAAAACCTTGGACGGAAGGAGGCAAAACATATTTTCAATCCCCAGCATTGATTGCGTTTCTTAATAAGAACCGATTCAATTATTTTTCGACATCCCAGTTATACGCATCGATTAGGGATCTTGGGGGAGAACCAAAATCGATGAATATAAAAGGGAAGACTATCAGAGTATGGGTAATTCCAGAATTCGACAAACAGCAGGAACCATATGATGTTCCAAAAATAGAAAAGGACCCATTTTAATGAAGAGGGGGAGGAATGAAACCAAAAAATATTCGCAGAAAATTAAGAGGGATTTTCGACGAATTCTTAGAATCCATCGAAGATAAAGATGTTGCAGAAGATGTTTCAAGGAACACGATCATTTCTGGTGGGGCAATTGTGTCCCTTCTTCAAGATACCGATCCTTCCGATTACGATCTCTATTTTACTAACAAACAAACAGTTCTTAAAGTAGCTCGTTACTACGTCAACAAACTAAATGAAAACTCGAACAAAAACCGATTCGGCTACAAGCATAAAGCCCTCCTAATCGATGGAGCATTTAATATTCAACAACAAATAATTGACCAAGGAGAAGAGCCCTGGGAAACTGCAATGTTAAAAGGCTTTACCGAAGACCGTGTAAAAATTGTTATAAGAAGCGATGGGGTAAATATCGACTTGAACGATGTAGATGTAGAGGAAGAAAAAGAACCTAAAGACAAAAAGTTCCAGATAAAGTTTGTTAGTACGAACGCAATCAGTCTTTATGGAAAGATTCAGTTGATCATCCGATTTTATGGTCCTCCCGAAGAAATTCATAAAAACTTCGACTATGTCCATTGTTTGAGTTACTGGGACACAAAAGACAACCTTGTTTTGAACAAGGACGCACTTTCGTCCATCCTTACGAAAGAACTTATTTTTACCGGTTCAAGGTACCCTTTGTGTTCTTTGTTTAGGCTTAGAAAATTTATTAAAAGAGGTTGGTGGATAAGCGCGGGGGAAATCCTAAAAATAGCAATGTCATTAAATGAGCTTGATCTGAAGGACCCTATCATACTTGAGGATCAGCTTATTGGTGTAGATACAATGTACTTTTTTGAGTTGATAGAAATGCTTCGTGAAAAAGAAGTGCAGATTACTTCTTCTTATATAACGACCCTTGTGGATAGAATATTTCACTGAGAATAAAAATGGGACCTCCAGATATGCACTGTCCATACGTGGCTTTTGATCCATGTGGTTATTTGTTATATTATCCGAACACGGACGGATTTAATTTCTGGACTGAGCAGTGTATATATCGACAAGAAATGAATGCTCCCGTGTGTCGGAACTGTGTTTATGGAAGGGGGCTTTATAAAAACCTAACCGGTAGAGAAATACTCCTTGAGGGGGGAAAATCAGCATTTTGCGTATGTGGAAGACTCTCATTGGAAAAATGGTCACTAAAAGAGCTTGGTATACAGGATTTTCCTATGTGTGAGGAGTGTGCCACTGAGTTGATAAATAATCCCAATAAAAGAAAGCCCCTTTCTTCTGAACAGAAAAGAGAAATCGTTTATCTTTATTTCACTGGAAGGATGAAACAAAAAGAACTTGCGGAAATGTTCAGTCGTTCTCAATTTACTATTTCTTTCATTATAAACGAAGAATCAAGAAAGTTTTTATGAAAATCATTCTTGGGCCACCGGGTACAGGAAAAACAACAAAACTAATAAACATATTAGAGAAAGAGTTGTCAGAAGGAATAGATCCAATGCAGGTAGGTTTTGTAAGTTTCACCCGGAAAGGCGCATATGAAGCAAAGGAGAGGGTGATGAGGAAATTTGGCTTTTACCAAAACGAACTCCCCCACTTCAGAACTCTTCATAGCATGGCTTATCGCGCAACTGGTGTACAGAAAAATCAAGTAATGGAAAGATCCCACTGGAAAAAGCTTGGAGAATTACTTGGGATCGACTTAAGTGGGAACTTCGATCCGGAAGAGCCCCCAGATGCATCCAGCCGGAGGGGGGACCGGATGTTCTTCCTTGAGGAATATGCTCGAAATACTATGCAACCCCTCCGGAAGGTTTGGCAAAAATATGGGGAAGGAGTTTGTTGGAACGAACTTGATCTTGCAGAAAGAACCTTGCATAAATTCAAACAAACTTATGGTTTAATAGATTTCACAGACATGGTAGAAATGTTCATCAACGAAGGGCACAGCATCCCGGTCGAAGTTGCTATAGTCGACGAAGCTCAGGATAATTCGACTCTCCAGTGGAAGATGTTTCATACTGGCTTTAGAGGTGCAAAAAGAATCTATGTAGCGGGAGACGACGATCAATCAGTGTATCGCTGGGCAGGGGCGGACGTGGAACATTTTTTGGGGTTGAAGGGCGAAAAAGAATATTTACGGAATTCACATAGGCTACCTGTAACTATCTACGATATAGCAAAAAGAATTGCATGTAAAATAAAAAATCGTTTTGAAAAAGAATTTTATCCGAAGGAAGAAAAGGGCGCTGTCTATTACCACAATTACCCAGATTATATTGATTTTAATGAAGAGGGGACATGGCTGGTTCTCGCAAGAAATCGCTACTTGCTAAAATCAGTGGAGGAGCGTGTTCGAAGCCTTGGTTTATCCTATTCCACGCGTTTCGGAAAAAGTATCAAAGATGAGCATAGTAGGGCGATCTATGCATGGGAACAAATGAGGAAAGGAAAATTAGTAGGAAAATCAGAAGCGGAGCTTGCTGCAAAGTTTTCCGGAAAAATAAGCCATTTTTCTAATGACCTTGTAAAATACAGCGATATAACGAATCAAGATGTACCCTGGTATGATGCATTTTTCCGAATGAGTAGTTCTGATATAGAATACTATAGAGCGATTTTAAGAAATGGGGGCAACTTAAAAGAGAACCCACTGATTCACTTCAGCACCATACATGGTGTAAAGGGAGGAGAAGCTGATAATGTTGTAGTTATATCGGACGTTTCAAGCAGAACAAACAAGAATTTTGATGAAAATCCTGATGATGAGCACCGCGTTTTTTATGTAGGAGTGACCCGCGCAAGAAAATCTCTCCATATAATCCTCCCTCAGACAGACTGTTACTATAGAATTCCCCGATTTAGTTCACAATCGTAAACATTTCATCAGTGTGTTCATGATTGTGAACGCACCTTAATAAGTAATTAAAATTATTATGAAAAGTTGTATTCACGATTATGAATTCATCTATAAAGTGTTCAAGATTCTGAACTGCATAAGTAATTGAAATTATTACAAAGAACCGATTTTTCAAAAAATCGGTTCATAATAGTGAATTTCAGACAAAAATGACGAAAGCCTGCTCTGATAACATATTGAAATCATTAAGAATAGTTTTTATATAAATGGAGAAAAACTGGTATAGAGTTTTCATACATATAGTAGTGAAGAGGGACAAAGAGACGGGCGGGGGAAACGGCCCGAGCGAGTAAACCCCATAAAAACATCTCGAGTCTCTCGCCCGACCAAATAGGTCGGGGGCCGGTTGGGGAAGGACCCGGTAACGGGAGTATCCCCCCTGATGATGGCCCGGAGCTGATAGCCAGATTTCGTTGTTTATGGGAATCTGAATCTGGATCCAGAAAGGACTGGATCCCGCACGTCAGCCGAGGATTCCAAATCAGGAGCTGGAAGTTTGGCACGCCGGGGGCGGGGAAGAGTAATCCATCCGTCCGTATTATTGTGTGATTAGCAAGATCTTCAGAAGGCCGTTACATAGCGAGCGGCCTTCGAAAGATCTTGTTAACTAAATACCCAACAACCAAAAAGGAGAATCCAATGAAAGAGCAAATTATCGAAATGGCCAAGGCGCGGGCGACGTCCATAAAAGACGTCAGTCAATCTTTGAAAATCTCCAATGATAAAGCCCGATATTGGGTGAAGAAGATTGCGGAAGAAGATGATCATATGAAAATCTTCCGGGGAATGAACGGAACAAACAACAAACTTTTCTTCAAGTATGTTACAAAAGCCCCGGTGGCGGAAAAGAAGGCCGTCACAAAAATTGATCGACTCAAGGCGGCTCTTCAAGAAACTTTTAACGAGAACAGGGGAATGACCCGCCAGGAACTTATGGACCGGTCCGGGTTCGACAAGAAGAATCTCGCGGTTTCCTTGAGCATGCTCAAGAAGAAGGGGTGGACGATCAAGTACAATAAAGACGCTGGCCTTTATACACTTGATTAAAAAAGCCGAAACCGGGGTGTTACCAACCCCGGTCTGATTGAGATATGTTCTCGGTCTTCGGAAATCTCGGAGACGTTACGGAATACATTGAAGTCCATTTCGGACAAGATCGGAGAAACTTTAGCAAAGTATGGTTTCACCTATCAGCATTTTTACGCTTTCGAAAACTGGTGCATGGAGCAATACGTTATAATGGCATTCACAATCAACGCTGGCGATCCTTCGGCTGGATGGTAACGAGCCATTTCAAAGACGAAGTCAATTGGATATCTCGGAATTAAACAATATTACCATCGTTAACGATATGAATAATTAACAAAAAATGAAGGAGATAAAACAATGAAATCCGTAAGAGAGGCAGCCGCAGAATTTTTTTGCACTTTGCCCTGTAATCCAAGGAATGCGAAAAAAACACTTCAGCGACTTAATTTCACCGTCGCTGAAGCCGCTGAAATTATTGCTTGCTTTACCCACAAAAATCCAAACGGGAAACTTATGGTTTCCCATGCAACTATTGATAGCCTGGAAAGAGTTATGTGTAGCAGCATTGAAATGACAGCAAAAATTAAAAAGGAGACATCATGGAACCAAGACCTGCATATCAAGAAATCGCAACATTGATTGAACTCCGTCGCCAAGCCGCCATCAACGCGGTCTCTCGCGTCAACGCCGACGTAAGTTGCCGCGAGACCCTTGACACCCACCCGGACGGTTCGCGGATGGTGCTGGTGCGCTACCCGGCGGAATACCTCATACACCGCAGCAATAAATTCCACTGCGCAGTCGCGCTGAGGAAATTCGGCAAACATCAAGACATTTTCGATCTGGACAACGGGACGCCCGTGGACCTTGAGGATTACATGACGAAAACGCACATCGTCGACGCCCGGAAGATCAAGGCCGCCGAGCTCTTCCTGTTCGGCCAATACTTCACCAAGCCCGCCTACCGGATCGAAGCCTTCAAAAAATTGCAGGGACAAGTCACCGCCTTCAAGGCAAGGATCAACGCCATCCGCTTTGAAGAAGAAAAGGCCCTCGGGCTGTAGGAGGAATGATGAAAAAACTCGACCGCTTTTGGTGGTACTTTTTCGTGTTCATGCTGGGCGTGGCCGCCGGGTATGCCTGGTGCTGGAATGCCCTGCTGGGTTAGCCAAGCCGAAACCGGGGGTGCGGTGCGCCGCTCCCCCGGTCTGACCGTGGATGGGTTCCCGGTCGCTGACGAGGCAACCTAAAAAACCTTATAGGA
>Ga0172377_10004184_pt1 | contig 14873 bp, 15 predicted proteins | sample Pumphouse3metaG_FD_119749 | JGI IMG/M metagenome (GOLD analysis project Ga0172377, IMG submission 119749) | Leachate microbial communities from a municipal landfill in Southern Ontario, Canada - Pumphouse #3 metaG | ecosystem: Engineered > Solid waste > Landfill > Unclassified | place: Canada... | reverse complement strand
GGCTACATATATTCTCAAGCGGATAAGATAATTCTCTCTGATCTTTTGGCTTTGCAAAAAGTTTTGAAATCAAAAGCCTTGGAATACGAAAACACTCCCTGCATAGGGCGAACTCACGGAATGCACGCGGACATCACTTCTTTCGGATTGAAATTCGCCTTGTATTACGATGAAATGGGACGCAATATTGAGAGATTTAAAGAGGCCTCCAAACAGTTGGAAGTAGGCAAGATTTCTGGCGCAGTCGGCAATTTTGCAAACGTTGATCCCTTTGTTCAGGATTCCGTTTGTCAGGAGCTCGGCTTATCAAGCGCAAACATATCTACTCAAGTGCTTCAAAGAGACCGACACGAATTTTACGGTTCGGTAGTCGCTATTGCTGGTTCCACTTTGGAAAAGATAGCTACGGAGATAAGAAACCTATCGCGCACAGAAATACACGAGGTAGAAGAGGGCTTTGCAAAAGGACAAAAGGGTTCTTCCGCAATGCCGCAAAAACGAAATCCCATTTCGAGTGAAAACATATGCGGTTGCGCTCGCATGCTGAGGGGATATCTCATTCCCCTGCTTGAGGATAACGCACTTTACCACGAAAGAGATATATCGCATTCGTCCGTTGAAAGAGTCGCGTTGGTCGACATGATTGAACTGTTCGATTACATGCTAAAGCGCACTGCTAGAATCGTAGATAGATTGAGAGTATTTCCTGATAATATGTTGAAAAACATGAAACTTTCAAACAACAGCATATTTTCCCAAAGAGTTTTAAACTGCCTGGTCGAAAAAGGTATGTCTCGCGAAGAGGCTTACGATTTAATTCAGCCTTTAGCAATGAGGGCTGCAGCAGGTCTATCTGACTTTAAAGAAGATATCAGCAAGAATAGAATTATAAAAAAATTGCTATCTAAAAAGGAAATATCAATATTATTTGATACATCGTATTACTTTAAGAATGTCAGGGCGATATACGAGAGAGTCGGCCTGATAAAATAACTATAAATACTACATTTTATTAAAGATACTATTATATATTTGTTAAATGTTGCGATTTGCTAGAATATTCTTTTAATGCACATTTTCATTCGTTATAATTATTAAGTATTACAAAAAAATTGAAAATAGGAGAACAATTTATGAAAGATAATAACTATGTCGTTTTCACAGATTCTTGCTGTGATTTAAACCCGGATATAATAGAAGATAATAATATAAAAGTAATAAGAATGATGTTTAGAGTAGATGAGAAAGACTACTACGATTACGCCGACAACAGAGAGATGAATCCACACACATTTTACAATAAATTGCGCGACGGAAAGTTATCTAAAACTACTCAAATAACACCTATAACATACATAAAAGAATTGACGCCTTACTTGAAGGATGAAAAAGACATAATACTTACTGTGTTCTCCTCCGCTCTATCCAGCACATACAATTCTGCAATGACTGCTGCCGCAACATTGCGCGAAGAATTTCCCGAAAGAAAGATCGAAGTGATCGATACGCTCAGCGCATCTGGTGGTCAGGGATTCTTCGTTTACAACATCGCGAAAAATCAGGCTAAAGGAATGTCGTTCGAAAAGAATGTCAAATGGGCTTTAGAAAACAGATTACACGTCGCTCACTGGTTTACAATAGATGATTTAAACTTCTTGCGCAGAGGTGGTCGTTTGACCGCCGGTAAAGCCTGGCTCGGAACCTTGCTCTCGCTTAAGCCTGTTCTTCGCGTAAATGATTTAGGACAACTAGTTCCCGACCAAAACGTTCGCGGTCGCAAACAGTCATTGCTCACTATGGCAAAACACTTTGGTGAAACAGCTATCGAACCCAAGAAAAACGCGATTATGATTTTACACGCCGACGATGAGAAATCCGCTCACTTTTTAGGAGACTTACTCGTACAAAAATACGAAGTTCCTGAAATAATTTACGGAGACATAGGTCCTGTAATCGGATCTCATTCAGGTCAAGATACTATAGCTTTGTTCTTTTTCGCTTCAAAACGTTAGTATATTTTGAACAGGTCGCATGATTGTGTTCAAGACTTTATGCTTTATTGGTTAACTTAGTAACGCAATAGTTAATCAATAACTATCCCCTTATTTTGTCAATTTCTACTAAATATCGAGAGAATTCAGGCCTAAATGGCCTGTTTCTTTTCTTTTCGTCTACTCATTTGCACCGCCATTCGATATACTCTAGAAGTATACGATTAAGACGTTTTTTTATTAGCAAATTGGAGGCTCACATGAAAGACAATACTTACGTACTAATTTCGGATTCGTGCAGCGATATGACACCGGAAATGGTTAAAGAAACCGATGTGAAAATCGTTCCTATGATTTTCAGAATTGATGAAAATGATTATTTGGATTACCCTGACGACAGAGAGATGTCCAGTCACGATTTTTATGAAAAATTAAGAAATGGAAAAAGATCTCAAACAAGTCAGATCACTCCATCTAGATATATCGACTTTATAGAACCTTTTTTGAAAGAAGGCAAAGATGTACTTTTAGTAGTATTTTCTTCCGCTCTTTCCAACACTTACGCTTCTGCTATGCTCGCGGTAAATACACTCAAGGAAAAATATCCCAACCGCATAATTGACACCATTGACTCTTTGTCTGCTGCAGGTGGTCAAGGTTACTTTGTGTACATGCTAGGACTCAATAGAAATAACGGTATGAACATAGAAGAAAACAGAAAGTGGGGAGAAGACAATAAGCTTCACGTTGCTCACTGGTTTACGATAGATGACTTGATGTATCTCAAGCGCGGCGGTCGCTTATCCGCTTCGAAGGCTTGGATGGGTACTCTTCTCACTTTAAAGCCTATACTTCACGTCGATGACCAAGGTCGACTTGTTCCGATGGAAACAGTTCGAGGCCGCAAACAAGCTGTCATCGCTCTGATGAAACACTTTGATAAAACAGCATACGATCCGAGTAAAAATGTTGTTATGATTGCTCACGCTGACGATTCTGCAACCGCTCACTTCCTCGGGGATAAATTGCAAGCCAAATACGATATACCTAAATTGATATATGGAAATATTGGTCCTGTAATCGGTTCTCACACCGGATCTAATGCGATACTGCTATTCTTTATGGCAAAGCACCGTTAAAGCTATTTATCTAACGGGTAAAATTACAGAGTTTGTTTTATATAATTTACTAATTTCACAAGAGCTTTACCTCGGTGAGAGATGGAGCTTTTTTCTTTGTTTGTTGAATTCCCAAAAGTTTTATTTAAATCGTCAGAGTAAAATATCGGGTCGTATCCAAATCCGTTATTTCCTTCGATTTCTCTTTCTATGTGCCCGAACGCTTTGCCGGAAAATGTGTGATCTTTTTCATCGAAGTTCACCAGAGAAATGACAGTAGTGAAATTCGCTGTTCTATCTTTCAAATCTTTCATCTTTTCAATTATGGCTAAGTTCTTCTCATCGTATGGACTACCTTCCATAAATCTAGCTGAATATATTCCTGGAAAGCCATTCAATCCGTGAATTTCTAAACCGGAATCATCAGCAATAACTATCTTATCGTGAAGTTGTTTAGCTATGTATCTAGCCTTAATCAATGAGTTTTCTGCAAATGTTGAACCAGTTTCTTCCACGTCTAAAGTCATATTTATATCTTTTAAGGATATAACTTTGTATCCTAAAGGTTCTAACATGAGCTTGTATTCTCTCAATTTGCCTTGATTTGAAGTCGCGACAACTATTTCATTTTTATTCATATACGTTTCCCCTATAACTCATTATAAGAATTCTAGTATCTAAGGTAAATAACCTATTTTAATAAATTAAATATATATACTTTAATATGTAATTAAGTTATAATTAAACCGACAAAACCTTAAATATTTTCGTATATTTGTTGTTTTTAGTAGGAGAAAATTTATGGAAGATAATTCATATGTACTATTTTCGGACTCTTGTTGTGACTTGCCAAAAGATCTAGTTGAAGAAATTCACCTTGAAGTAGCTCCATTAAGCTATATACTTAAAGGAAAGGAATACCTCAATTATCCAGATCATCACGAAATGGACAACCACATATTTTTCGACGATCTTCGCAATGGCGAAATCGTTAAGACATCTCAAGTTAGTCCCGGACGTTTTTTAGAACAAATTGAACCTTTCTTAAAACAAGGTAAAGATGTATTGATCGTCGCCTTCTCTTCCGCATTATCCGGCACAATCAATTCAGCGCTACAAGCTGCAGATTATTTGCTTCAAATATATCCCAATCGCACCATAAAGGTCTTGGATTCACTATGTGCATCTAGCGGACAGGGATATCTCGTATATTCGATGGGATTAAATAGATTGAACGGAATGTCTTTAAGCGATAATTTAGCGTGGGGAGAAACCCATAGACTTCACATCGCTCACTGGTTTACTATCGATAGTTTGCCTTTCTTAAGAAGAGGTGGCCGCCTATCAGCTGGTAAAGCTTGGATCGGTACATTGTTGAAATTGAAGCCTGTACTTCACGTTGATGATTTGGGGCGTCTCGTTCCAGTCGAAACATCCAGAGGACGCAAACAGTCACTTCTCACAATGATGAAACACTTTGGCGATACAGCCATTGATCCGGATAAGAATTTTATATTGATCGTCCATGGTGACGATGAAGTAACTGCTCGTTTCTTAGGAGAAAAATTACAGCACAAGTACAATATACCCCGGGTGATATATTGTAAATTAGGCCCTGTTATAGGTGCCCATTCCGGCCCGAATACTATTGCTTTGTTCTTCTTAGCAACAGAAAGGTAGGTATCACATGATACAAAGAAAAAATACTAATAATGAGGTTGCCGTACGCGTATTCGCACTCGGTGGCTTAGATGAAAATGGAAAGAATATGTACTGCATAGAAACAGTCGATTCTATATTCATTATTGAAGCGGGCTCAAAGTATCCCGACTTAACCAATCCAGGAGTAGATATAATCATTCCTGATATGACTTACTTGAAATCTCGCGCTAAAAAGATAAAAGCTATTATTATCTCTCACGGCCACGACGACGAATACGGCGCATTGCCTTACTTGTTAAAATTTGTAAATGCTCCAATTTACACAACTCAAACCGCAAAGATATTCATAATGGCAGATTACGGTAAAAAATACGGAAAGAAATTCGACTTCCACATTATCAAACCCTCATCTGACGTTGTAATAGCTGGTTATCGTTTCCAATTTTTCCAAACTACACACGCAGTTATGGAATCGTTTGGCTTCTCTGTTGAAACTGCTGCAGGTAACATCGTTTATACCGGTGACTACATCTCTGACTTCGGTTCAACTGGACACTTTAAATTCGATTTGAACAAAGTAGCTGAAATCGCTGATGAACACGACACTCTATTGATGTTATGTGAATCAACCGGTGCAGAAAAGCCCGGTATTGCATCTCCCTCTCACAAGATTACTCCTCACATCAAGAAATTGATCGAAGAAGAAACTGGAAGAGCAATAATTGCCGCTTACTCTCAAAACTTATACGCCATCAATGAAATCATAGCTCTAGGTATCAAAAACAATAAACGAATTTGTCTCGCTACCAATAAATTCATCGATGTATTACCTCAATTTATCGCCAATGGAGATTTGATAATTCCTCGCGCAAATCAATGTTCAATCAACGATTTACACAAGTACGATCCCAACGATGTAATCATTCTTGTAACTGGTCAAGGCGAACAGTTATACAACAGAATCGAAGATATCGCTCGCGGTGAAGCTAGATATTCCAAATACTTCAAACTCACAAGTGAAGACACAATCGTTCTCGCTTGCCCCCCGGTTCCCACGATTGAGAAAAGAGCAACTGCCGCGATAGACTCTCTTTATAAGACTGGTGTTAACGTCATAAACTTAAACAAAAAGATCTTCTCTTCTATGCACGCACAAGAAGAAGATATCAAGATGATGGTCTCTCTATTCAAGCCCAAGTACTACATGCCAGTTGAAGGTGACTTCAGATGCATGATGGCAAACGCTAGAGTAGTTCAGAGCATCGGATATAAATCCAATCAAATATTCTTGATGGATAACGGCGTCAGCTTAGGTTTTGATGCAGCAGGTAACAGCATACCAGCAAGTCAACTATTTAAACCCGGCAATGTATTCGTCGATGGTTTAGGTGTTGGAGACGTTAAGTCAGAGATAATCGATGAACGTCACGAGATGTCTGAAGGTGGAGTTGTCATCTTAGGCGCAACCATCTCATCAAAACAGCACAAAGTACTATCCGAACCCAACGTTCAATTCCGCGGGTTTGTATACATGAAAGAGAACAAAAAAATCACTGACATAGTAACAAAACTATTTAATAAGGCTCTAGATAGTCTCGTAAGTCAGAAGAATCCCGACATCGTAAATATGACATCAAGATTAACTGAAAATGTTAAACGCGAATTGAGAAAAGCAACTGGCAAACGTCCTCTTGTTCGTCCTCTCATCATTGACATGGATGCTCAAACTCAAGATTAGATTTAAAATTTACATGACTGCTACCTAAAAGTAGCAGTCTTTTTTATTGCTTGCAATCGCGAAGTTAAATAGATGCATAAATAGATGCGCAAAAAGGCCGCTGCGAAATTGCAGCGACCTTCTTATATTACGTTTAGCTTAATATCTTATTTAACTAAATCGACACCGTGAGAGGTACCGATTCTTGTAGCACCAGCTTCGACCATATCAAGTAAATCTTGTTTAGATCTTACTCCACCAGATGCCTTAACACCCATTTCAGGTCCTACTGTTTCACGCATGAGTTTCACAGCGTGTACTGTTGCGCCACCTGTTGAGAAACCAGTGGAAGTCTTAACGAAGTCCGCTCCAATTTCTTTACAAAGTTCGCATGCTTTAACGATTTCTTCATCGGTTAACAAACAAGTTTCAAGAATGACTTTTAATGTCTTATGTTGACATTGTCTTCTCATTCTACCTAATTCGTAGGCTAATCTATCATATTCTTTATCCTTAAGCCAGGAAACGTTGATAACCATATCAAGTTCATCAGCGCCATCAAATATTGCTTGTCTTGCTTCTAAGACTTTAGCAGTAGTTGACATTGATCCTAAGGGGAAGCCAATGACTGTGCAGACTTTAACGTCGCAACCTTCAACATGTAATATATGAGAGGCCAATTCAACATAGTCTCCATTGATGCATACTGATGCGAAATCGTAGTCCTTTGCTTCTTGGCATAATTTTTCAATTTGACTCTTAGTAGCAGTAGCTGCTAGAAGTGTGTGATCGATAAGTTTATTATATTTCATCTATAGTACTCCATTTCTCTAATTTTAATCATGAATATAGTTTACTAAATTCAATTGTAAATGTCCATTGTAACCGCTTATATTTTTTCCGTTTTACTTAGAAATTTTAAATTAATTTCGCTAAATTACCTAAATTATAGGAGAATATTACATGTTTAGACCAAATAGTGTGGAATTTTCTATCATTTTGCAAATACAATGTAACCGCTTGCATTTACGCTTTTGATATATATTAAGCTATTTTTGCTTCTTTTTCAGCATTGATAGGTATGAATTGGTGAAATTCATTTGATTGCTGACATTTTCTCCAAACCACTCAGGAGGTTTGAACGAAAAAATATTTTTTTCCGACGGAAATTCCACTTCAACTAGGGAAAAACCATCCAAATTTCCTTCGAATATATCCAATTCAGCTTTAAGACCATTCTCCAGAGGGATGATGTAACGCTTCTTTTTGATAATGTATCCATCAACTTTAGTCTTGAGATGTTCGTAACTGGTTTTATCTAAAGGCATTTCTATCTCTTCGTTAACATTGACTAAGTTTTTAGTCTCTTTTCTCTTCTTATAAGTTAGAATATACCGATCGTCCCACCTCCGAATTCGTACAACGATACTTTTATTTAAGTAACCTTGCTCAATTTCGTGACATTCGAACGATTTTAGATTCTCTGGTAGATATTTAAGTAGATATTTTTGCTCTATTTCCATAAATTTCTCTCCAAGTTGGTTTTATCATATCACTACCAATTTCTAAATAACAGGCTTAAATACTGATTGATTAACTAATCATTGAACCGATTCAGCCCCTCGTTAGAGATACTTTACATGTGTACGTCAAAAAATTCACCGATTTGCTTGCTTACACCATGTAGTTATGCTATTATTTAGCAGTATCGAAAGGGGTATATAACATGGCACAAATTAAATCTCAAAAGAAAAGAATTCTCACCAATGAAAAAGCTAGAGTTGCAAACGCAGCCGCTAAATCAGCAATGAGAACTGCTATCAAATACGTTAAAGTTAGCGTTGAAGAAAAGAACCTTGAAAAAGCAATCGTTTGCTTAAACAAAGCTGTTTCATCAATCGATAAATCAGTATCTGCTGGCCTTCTTACAAAGAACACAGCCGCTCGTAAGAAATCCAATCTTAACAAACTTGTAAATACAATTCGTTAATATTAGATTGAACATTACAAACAAAAACTAACTAGTTAATAGTTAGTTTTTTTATTGGATTAAATACCCTTTCTCAAGAGATACTTGCGTCTAAAATTCACCATGAACACTTCTAGCAGTATGTCCGGATTATCCCCGTCGAACTTTATGTGGTTTTCTATCTCACCTAGGTCCGACATTATATCCAATATAGCTTTATTGGAATACTTTCCGGCTATAGAACGAGTTATGCGAACTCTGTAAGGGTTGCATTTTAGCGCTTTTGATATTTCTATTTCGTTCTCTCCCACGCTCAGTAAAAAAGCTACTTTATACATGAACCTAAGTTGAGAAGCGAATACTGGTAACAGAGAGATAACGCTGTAACCTGAAGAGGTTAGATCTCTGTAACCCTTTATGGATTTCTTGACGTTTGACTTGAACAGATTCTCAATAATTGAAAAAACGTTGTCTTCAAGTTTGGGGAATATTAAGGCGTTTACAGCGTCCATTCGAATATTATCCGAATAGCATAGCAACTTGTCTAATGCGTGCGTTAAACTCAAGTAGTCTTCACCTGTGCGACTTATAACTTCAAACAAGCTTTCTCTATCTATATCGGCTTTTCTTTCTCCGACGTAGCGCATTCCCATCGCCATCAGATCAGCTGTTTTAAGATCAGCTAAAGATATGAACTTCGCTTTGGATTTTAAATTTTTAATCAGTTTGGACGAGTGGTCCGCAAGAAGTTTGCCTGGGACCAACAGATACAAATCACAATTCGGATTTTCGTGGTTAATATAATCGTCGAGCACATCTAAATTTTGCTTCTTAGTCCAATTGGCAGGCGCTTTGTTCACGGTGCTGGACAAGAAGTAGTTGTTGTATACGATTACGAATTTTTTCTCCATGGTAAACGACATGGTTTCACAAGCGGAAACCGCATCCTGAATCAGATCGTTGTACATGTCAAAATCTCCGAAATTGAAATCGTTCAATTCACCTTCGCAGTTTTTCGATATCTCTTTTAACGCTTCCTGCTTGAGCAGTTCTGCGTCGTTTCCCGTATATAAATGTATCATAATTGCTTATTAATAAGTTATATCACTCTTCATCAATTTTTTAAAACGTTTGTTTGCGAAATGCCTGAATAAAACAGCGATTCCGCTGAAGACAAAGGCGCTTGTTATCGCAACCATAAACATCAAACTGGTCGGTACCGCAAAGACCCAAATTTGAGCGGCGATTCCAACGGCAACGATGATAAAGCTCATAAGGATCGTCAGCGCAGCTTTCCAGCTGTTGTTTGTAAGCTCTGCAACATTCGACCAATCAAACTTAACTTTTAACAAATCAGCCCAGATGTTCACGTAGTTGATAGCAATGATTATAGGGACTGTTGCTAATATAGTTAAAAGTATGTTGTAGACTCCAATTTGGAATACAATTCCGAGTACAACGGCTTCAAAGACACCAATGATGCAACCAAGTGCAAAACCGATAAATATTTTAGAATCGATATAAGTTTCTGGATTGAAGGGAGAGGATTTAATCACAGCAATATTCTTACCTTCCATTGAAACAGCGATAGCTGACGAATAAGGTATCCAGTTTGATACGATGATCACACCGGTAATTATCATGTATGAAAGAGCGGAAGAATCAATGAAACTATCGCTTGAATCAAATCCGGCTGCAAAGCCGAAACTCGCACCCATAATAACAGCTATAAGCAAAGGGGAGACAATGCAAACCATAACGAGTTGAGGATCGTGAGTAACCGTCTTAAAGTGGCGGTATACATTAGACCAAAACTCTCCGTAAGATGCTTTTTTAAACGCTTTAGCCATCTTCTTTTCAGATTCGTCTAAGGTGTCTTTCTTCGTGTGTTTGCTTTCGTCAACACCTATATTTTTAATGTAGCTGTTCTTAGCAAACAAGTAAGATAGACCAACGATAGCCGCAGTTATAAACAGCTGAATAAATATGTATATCCAGTCGAATTTTCCAACTAGGAACAAGGCTTTATTTTGAACGTAAACCATCCAGTTAAGCGAAAAGTAAGCTCGGGCCATATTTGAGACTTGTGAAACGATATCGCCAGTATTTTCTCCATCTACGACGAGCATAGGCAAATACAAAGCGGCGAACGAAGCAAATGAAATGATAACGCTGAGCCAAACCCCTACCGAACGGTGGCGTTTGAAATTGATAATTTTAGCTAGAAGATTAACTATGATAAACGCTACTGACACCAGCAACAACGGTACGGTAGCAAATACCAACACAGCGACAAAATACGAAGCAACAGAGGCTTCAATCAAGACCAAATAAACAATGGTCTGACTCAAATACAAAAATGAAAACACCAGCAAATAACGCAGGCAAATTACGAATCTAGCAAGGAAAAGCTTGCCGGGTTCTATAGGATAAGGGAGCAATATTTGATCGTTTTTCGACAGGAAAAATGTCGATAGAACTAACATTATACTCAAACCAAACAAGGCGATTATCTCGCTTATTATGGTTGAGGCATAATAGGATTCCAACATGTGAGGTGCTTGTTCAAAAATACTGTAACTAGACACGGCAAAATTAAATCCAAATACAACAGATATCAGTATTCCCGATAAGAGTTGACCGAATAATTGAGATGAAAAAAACGAATATGAAGATTTTTTCTTTCTCCTTTTTCTCGAGTTGATTCTAATTCCTGTCATTGAGCCAGCTACGGCTTTGCACAATAGTAAAAAGTCTTTCATTATTTCACCAAATCCAAGAATAGTTGTTCGAGTGATCCACCTGTATTTTCCTTAGCTCTCAGTTCGTCAACTGTTCCAACAAATATGAGCTTACCCTTTGAGATAACTCCGATTCTATCGACGAGCTTTTCAGCGACTTCTAGTACGTGCGTTGAAAAGATTACGCTCTTATTTTGCGCCGCGTGCTTTCTCATCATTTCTTTTACTTTAAAAGCAGATTCAGGATCTAGTCCCGTCAAGGGTTCATCGAGAATCCAAGTCGAAGGATTGTGAAGCAAAGAGCCTATGATAAATATCTTTTGGCGCATGCCGTGGGAGTAGTTAGCGATGTAATCGTTGATGCTGTCGTACAGATTGAACTCTTTGGAAAGTTCAATTGCTCTATTTTTTGCATCCTCAGGATTAACGTGATAGATAGAAGCTACAAAAGCTAAGTAATCCGAGCCTTTCATTCCCAAAAACATATCGGGAGTGTCAGGAACGAATCCAAACTGCTTCTTAGCCATTAACGTATCTTTAGTAATAGAAAACCTGTCTAAAGAAATATCTCCCTTAGTAGGGGGAAGTATTCCAGTGATCATTTTTAAAGTCGTAGATTTTCCAGCACCGTTAGGGCCTATAAGTCCGAAGATTTCTCCGTCTTCAATCTCTAAATCTAAATCGTCTACCGCAGTAAAATCACCAAATTTCTTGGTGACGTGATCTATTGTTACCATATTGTTTATCCTTTAATTATTTCGTCTTGTCCCAGCCGATTAATTTACATTGTTACAACAGCGTATTCGGGTTCGTCGATAACTTCCATCTTTTCTATTTCTATAGGTTTAACAGGAGCATCAGCGTAATTTGTGCGAACTTCGGCAATCTTGTTTAATACATCAACGCCGTCGATTATCGTGCCGAATGCGGCGTATTCACCATCGAGATGAGGCGATTTCTTGTGCATAACGAAGAATTGAGATGTAGCTGAATCTTTAACCATGGTGCGAGCCATAGATAAAACACCGACATCGTGAGCTAAAGGATTGTTAACTCCATTAGATTTGAATTCTCCCTTGATAGTGAAGTCCAAAGGTCTTCCTTCGGCGCGGCCATCGCCACCTTGAATCATAAAGCCTTTGATAATTCTGTGAAATTTAGTTCCGTTGTAATAGCCCTGTCTTGCTAAGTTAACGAAGTTCGCAGCTGTGTTTTTAGCTGCATCGTAGTCCATTTTGAACGACATGACGCCGTATCCTTTTACGTAAATTTTAACCATAATATTTTCTTTCCTCCTGTAAATATTTTAATTTATTTTACTTCCCTGTGCCTGTTTGTGAGCCCAGGTATATTGTATAATCCCACGAATATAAAACTCGCAATAATCGCATCAGCAACGCCTTGGATTGAATTGAAGCCTAAATCGAAGAATATGAACAAATATCCATCTCCTGGAGTTTGTCCTGGAATCATTATATACGTTATGTAGTCAGGAATCATATATAATGCGGCCATAATTAACCCGCCAGCGATAAATGATACCATGCTCTTCCACAAATAGGTCTTTTTGCTGTCGTCTCCAACCGAGGTTAAAGCTTTGAATAAGTAACCAGCTACTATTCCTTCAATAAACTTAATCATGAGTGTAAAAGGTGCAAAATAGCCGTAGCCTAGCGTCAAATCCGCGAGCATGCCGCTGATTCCACCAACTAGTCCCCCAATCCAGGGATTAACTAAAGCGGCTAAGATAAATACGAATACGTCTGATAGATTCAGATAACCGGCTCCGGATGTTCCCGGTAGGGGAATGGGAAGCCAAACTGTTACCACGTAGGAAAGCGCAGCAAAAATTGCGGTTAATACCATGTTGAATATTAATTTGCTGTTTCTTGTGTATGTCATTATTTGAGTAAAGCTCCTTCAAAATCGTGCATGCCGTTATTAAAATCAGCAGCCTCCATGATTCTCTTTCCCGGTTTTTGTATTCTCTTGATGAGAACTGTTCCACCATTCACTTGAAGAACAATCATCTTTTTCTTAGCTTTTGCAACTGTTCCGACTTCAAATTCCATCGTCGAGTCAAAAGGTTCGGTTTCAAATATTTTCAAAATAGAATCGTTGTAATTTACATATCCGCCGGGAACATCCGCCAAGGATCTAACCAGGTTTGTAAATTCCACAGGGCTCAGATTCACATCCAAGTGCTCTTCTTCTTTTTTTATAGAAGGGCAGAACGTAACCTTTGATTCGTCCTGTTGAACTCCCGGGAGTTCATTCTCAAAATACAAAGGCAGGTAATTCTCAGCCATTTTCAGGGCTAAGTCCTGCATCTTAATGCACATGCTAGAATAGTTGTCTTTAGATTCTATATTTATAGTATCCTGAGCAAATATGCGACCAGCATCCATGGCTTTCACCATTTCCATCAAGGTTATACCAGTTCTACTTTCTCCGTCTTTTAAAGCATATTGAATAGGTGCGGCTCCTCTATATTTAGGAAGCAGCGAAGCGTGAAAATTCAAAGGTGGAAGTTTAGAATAGGCCAACACCTTCGTCGATATAATCTGTCCGTATGCAAATGTTACGAGCAAATCTGGATCTAATTCGTCTAAAAAATCGTGCTCTTTGTTCAGTCTGTGGGGCTTGAATAGTTTGAGACCGAATTTGTTTGCCATCCTGCTCACAGGAGACTCAGCGAGTTTCATGCTGCGGCCCTTGGGTTTATCTTCCTGAGTTATGACTCCGACAATGTTGAAGCCAGCGTTTATCATCCCCTCTAAAAGAAATGCAGAAATACTTGGTGTACCAAGAAATACTATTTTCATATTTTTCATAAATTACCTCTATCACATATTAATTATATATTATATAGCCACATTATAAAACAAACTTGATATAATAATTTTGAAAGAACTGGTATATAAAATGAATTGGAAATTAAAAAATATTCAAAAAGAGACAGAGCATCCGTACTTGAATTTTTACACAGTTACATACGAAGTAAATAAGCACGGAAAAACATATAACTATTCCTATTTCATGGCATCTCGCCACGAACCGGGTAAGTTAGTTTGTGAGACCAACGACACGTCAGTACCTGACGGAGTACTCATGCCTCTTTACTACATAGACCCTAAAACAAAGGAAATAAGTCTGCTGATAACCAAGCAATTTAGACCACCTCTAAATAAATATGTCCACTCCTTCCCTGCCGGACTTGTCGATCCCAACGAATCGATTGAAACTACGGCCCACAGAGAAGCTATGGAGGAAGCAGGAGTCACTATTGACAACTTAGAACTGCTCTGCCCTCCATCTCCTACTTCCTCCGGTTTATCCGACGAAACGAACGCTATCGTCATAGCGAGAGTCACGGGATTCTCCGATAAGAATCTTGAGGATTTCGAAGATATCAACGCAAAGTTTATCCCTTTAAAAGACGTGGAAGAATACATGAACAATCACTTCTTCGCCATGCAAATACGCTTAATTATCAAGTATTTGCTTCTCAAATTCAAAGGACAATATTAACCAATAAAAAACTCAAAGCATTTTGATATGCTCCTTCTAAAGTAGACAAAGAAACTATTTAAAGACAAGTAAACCCCTAGGGGTTCGAAAATTTTAAAATAGGACTTGCTACTTGGAAGGAGCATTTCTTATGGGAAGGAAAAG
>Ga0172377_10004182_pt1 | contig 14875 bp, 14 predicted proteins | sample Pumphouse3metaG_FD_119749 | JGI IMG/M metagenome (GOLD analysis project Ga0172377, IMG submission 119749) | Leachate microbial communities from a municipal landfill in Southern Ontario, Canada - Pumphouse #3 metaG | ecosystem: Engineered > Solid waste > Landfill > Unclassified | place: Canada... | reverse complement strand
TCCTATAAAAAGCAAATTAAAGAAAAGCCGCATTTGTTCTGGTTTAATTTGAAACGGGCGCTGTCTTTACGGGTAATTGAGCGACTTATATTTTATCCAGTTTTTATATTGGATTTGTTCTTGCTCGTGCTCATAGTAAGCTTTCAACGCCAAAAGTCGCCTTTTGCATTGCTGTGCTTTGGCATGGCCTCTCTACTATACATTTACTTACTTTTCCGTGGGCGGATCGTATACCGAATAGAGTTTGTAATATGGTTCGGCGTTGCAATAATTGAATCGTGGCTTTTTTGCCAGCCGAAGAAAAATAGCGAGAAAATGCTATTCTTATTAGCATTTGCAGCGTTGGTCGTATGGAAGATTCCTTTGTATAATGACTATTTATCAAAGCAGAAGGGGATGCTCAAGGAAACGTATTCTAACAATGATGTTTATAATCGTCGGCATTATTTGATTTCTAATCCTTGTCCGGGAAAAGCAGACTCGTTACGTTTAGAAATGCAGGCGCATCCTGAGAATTTATACCTATTGTCACCCGCGGCAGACGAACGGCAACAATCTGTTAATTTGTGCCAATACACTTCAGTTCTTCCGGGAAGCTTAAAGAACCAAATACCGCTGGGGAGCTGGCTTGTCTATTGGCCATCGGTGACGGAGAGCTTAAAAGAACTCGGCGTAGAGAATCCATTGAAGAGCTTGGTGAATGACAATGTCTATGTTGTAGGACGAGCCGGTGTTGATGACGATGCGCTTAGACAATATCTAGAGCGGCATTATTATGATAGGGTAACGGTGCGATTGGTAAAATCGGTAGATGGCGTTGGAATTTATAAATATGAGAAAGTGCAATGACCGCTAAAGAACAGGCTCCGAGCATACAGAAGAACTACCTCCTGACCCTTGCGGATCAGCTGTTCGCCATGCTCGTGCCGTTCATTACCGCTCCGTACACGGCGCGCGTTCTCGGCGCGGAAGCGATCGGCATTTACAGCTACACCTATTCCATTTATTTCCTGTTCGCCATATCGGGGACCGTCGGCACGGGCTATTATGCGTCGCGGCAGATTGCCTATACCCGGGATGATCCGCAGAAATGCTCCCGGACGTTCTGGGAAATTTTCCTGCTCCGCAACTTGTTTCTTGCGGCGATGACGCTGATTTACCTTGCTGTGATCATTCCCCGTTCGGCGTTCCGCACGGTCGCGCTTCTGCAGATGATCAATTTCGCGGCGATGGCGATGGACGTCTCGTGGTTCTTCGAAGGCCGGGAATTTTTCAGCAAAATCGTTCTGCGGAACATATCCATCAAAATCATGGCGGTCGCGGCGCTTTTCATCCTTATTAAAAAGCCTTCCGATTTGCCGCTGTACACGGCGTGTTTCGCGCTCGGTTCCGTCGTCGGGAACGCCTCGCTCCTTCCGTATCTGAAAAATCTACTGGCGCCGGTTCCGCTCCGCGGCTTGCGGCTGCTTCCGCATCTGAAGGGGGCGCTCCCGCTTCTCGTTCCCCAGCTTGCGCTCACGATGCAGCTGTATATCAACCGCATCATGGTCGGCTCGCTTACAAAGAATCAGGCGGAGGTCGGCTTCTACGTGCAGGCGCAGACGGTCGTGAGCGCCGCGCTCGTGCTGATCACGTCGCTCTCCTTTGTAAAGGCTCCGCGCATTGCGAACAGCTTTCAGAACAACAGGAATGAGTTTATCGCGCAGACGCTGGAAAATTCGATGCGCTTTCTGTGGCTCTTCGGCTTCCTGCTTGTGGCTGGCCTCGCGGGGACGGCGCGGAGCTTTGTCCCGTGGTTCCTCGGCGATGACTTCTACCGCGTTTCGGCAATCATCATCTGGCTCTGCCCCGTGCTTCTTTTCTCCGGCCTCGCGTCCGTTCTCGGGGAACAGTATCTGCTTCCGACAGGCAAAAGCAGACAATGGACGTCCGCGCTGGTTTTGAATGTCCTTCTGAATATAGGGCTGAACTTCGCCCTGGTTCCTGCTTACGGCGCGGTAGGCTCCGCGATTTCGGTAAACGTTTCCGGACTCGCCTGCGCGTTGTTGATGCTTTATTTTGTGCGCAAAAAGATAGCGTTCAAAATGTGCTTTTCATTCAAATATCTGTTATGCGCGGCGGCCTCGCTTTGCGCTATGTGCGGAATACACTCGCTTTGGCGCGCTTCGTCCGCGTTGGAAACCGCTGTGATCGTCGTCATCGGCTTTGCCGTGTATGCGCTCCCGCTCCGGTTCGCCAAAGATCCGTTCTTTATTCAGGGAATGAGGATGGTGCGCGAGAAAGTTTGCGGCAAAAAATAGGCGGCGATCCCAATGTTAGGAAGAAAGAGTATATTTAATGGAAATGAATACCATCGCTACTGAACGGCCTTTGCTTTCTATCGTGTCCCCGGTTTATCACGGGGAACCGCTGGTGCATGAACTTGTGACCCGGCTCGTGGCGACCCTTACCGGCATCACCGAAAATTTTGAAATCATTCTGGTGAACGACGCATCCCCTGACAAGTCGTGGGGAAAAATTCTGGAGGAGGCTTCCAGGGACAGCCGTGTGAAGGGCGTGAACCTCAGCCGTAACTTCGGCCAGCACCATGCGATATCCGCGGGGCTCAGCCTGGTGAAAGGCGAATGGATCATCGTGATGGACTGTGACCTGCAGGACGTGCCCGAAGAAATACCGAATCTGTATGCCGAAGCGCAGAAGGGCTTTGAAATCGTCTACGCCAAGCGGATGTGCCGTCAGGACGGATTCTTCAAAAGGATGTCGTCCACGCTCTTTCATGAAGTGTTTCAGTTCTTTAGCGGCTTAAAAACAGATAAGACGATAGCGAATTTCGGCATCTATCACAAGAAGGTCATCGACGAGTTCAACAGGATGCCGGAACAGGCTCGCTCTTTTGGATCGTTGATCGGCTACCTTGGGTTTAAGTGCACTGCAATACCGGTAAGGCACGGCGCCCGTTATGCGGGAGAGACCAGCTACACTTTTGCAAAGTTGATTCATTTGGCTTTCGATATAACTATCGCCAACAGCAACAGGCCTTTGAAACTTGCCGTGGAACTTGGATTCCTTCTGTCTATTGTCTCTTTTGCGCTCGCGCTGTATAATGTGATGGCCTATTTTACCGGACTGATCCTTGTCCCCGGATTTACCAGCACCATTTTTTCCATCTGGTTTGTGGGTGGTTTGCTCCTTGCCATGCTTGGCGTGGTGGGGCTGTATGTGGGTAAAATTTTTGACCAGGTCAAGGGCCGGCAGATCTTTGTGATTTCGGAAAAGGTAAATTTCGGGGAATGAGCATGGAACGTTTCAAGGACATCAAGGTTCTGGAAGGATACGGCGTCAAACTGCGCCGTCTGACCGAGGATAAAATCGAGCTTGTCCGGAAATGGCGCAATGATCCCAAGATTCAGCAGTACATGGAGTATCGAGAATATATCACTCCCGAGATGCAGAAAGCCTGGTTCAAGAAAATTGATAATGACAACAACTTTTACTTTATCATCGAATATGAGGGTAAGGAAATCGGGCTAATCGATATAAAGAACGTGGATTACGAGAAAAGCGAGGGCGAACCTGGAATTTTTATTTGGGATGATTCGTGCCTTGAATTAGACGTCCCGTTCCGCGCTAGTTTTTGCATGGGCGATTTTATATGTAATGTGCTTAAAATAAAGAACAATTATATCCATATTTTACGGGATAACAAAAGAGCCATCACATATAACAAAGGGCTCGGCTATGAATTGGCCGATGGACAGGAAAATGTTGAAAACCAAAAATATATTTCGAATCCAGACAAGGCAAAGAAATTCAGGGAAAAAGTGATTAAGTATCTTTTGAAATAATTAACAATATAAAAGAACTTTTTAAGGAGTTGATGAAAATGGACATTCAAAACTTTATTGGAAAATTTGCGGAGCAGTTTGAAACGACGAATGCGAGCGAAATCAAGGCGACCACCGAGTTTAAAAAACTCGGGGAATGGTCTTCGCTCATTGCGCTGTCTGTCATTGCTATGATAGACGAAGAATACGATGTGACGCTTAAGGGAAATGATATAAGGAATGCGAATACGATAGAGGATTTATTCAACGTAGTAAAGAGTAAAAAATAATGGCTTTTCTTGATTTTAAAAATGTAAGGATCGCAGGCTTTTCTGCCGGGGTTCCTAAAAGGGTCGTAAGTAATGAAGGAGACGTTGTCCGCTCTTCAAATTATGACGCGGCTCAGTTTGTCGAACTTACCGGGGTGAGAGAACGGCGATATTCCGAAACATTGACGACTTCTGACTTATGTTACTATGCCGCAGAACGCCTTGTTTCGGATTTGCATTGGGATAAACAAGAAATCGATGCCCTTATATTTGTCTCTCAATCGGCGGATTATGTGTTGCCTGCAACATCTTGCATCCTTCAGGACAGGCTTGGCTTAAGCAAGGAATGCTATTGCGATGATTCTGCGCTGGGCTGTTCCGGCTGGGTATATGGATTGTCTCATGTAGCGTCTTTGGTCAGTGCAGGAACAATAAGAAAGGCTTTACTGTGCTGTGGAGATGCCAAGTTACGCTTTGCGTTAGATTCAAACTATAAGGCAGATCCACTTTTTGGCCATGCAGGGACCGTTACCGCCATGGAATATAGTGAAGACGCCGAACGGATAATGTGCCACTATGGGACGGATGGTAGTGGGTTTGATGCTGTCATTATTCCTGATGGTGGCGCGCGTTGCCCTGCTAGTTCAGAATCGTGGAAAATAGAAAATATTGATGGAGTCCCGTTGCAGCGTCTTCAGACAAGGATGAACGGGATGGATGTGTTTTCCTTCGGCATATCCACGGCGCCGAAGTCAGTAAAAAAATTGGCCGAGCATTTCAATTTTGATTACCTTGATTACGACTATTTTTTGTTCCATCAAGCGAATATGAAAATGAATGCCGTAATCGAAAAAAAGTTGAAGCTTGATCATGAGAAAGTTCCATATAGTATGCCCAGATTTGGAAATACATCTTCGGCAAGTATTCCTTTGACCATTGTGACGGAACTGAAGGGTAAAGTTGAAAATGCGCCGACAAAGTTCATCGCCTGCGGCTTTGGCGTCGGACTTTCTTGGGGTACCGTGGCTTTTAAAACAGATAAATTAGTCGTTTCGGAACTGGTTGAGGTCTCGGACGATGAGGTGGATAAAATACATGTTGTATAATCCATTTTCTTTGGAAAATAAGACAGTATTGGTGACGGGAGCTTCTTCCGGTATAGGTAAGGCAACGGCGATTCTTTGTTCTAAAATGGGCGCGGCGGTTATTATCACTGGTCGCAATCAGGAAAGGTTAAACGATACTTTTGTTTTGTTGGAAAATCCATCTCGTGGGCACCGCCAGATAATTGCCGATTTATCGACGGATGAGGGAATTAACAGCCTTGTTGAGCAGCTCCCCAAATTAGATGGGATTGCCAGTAATGCCGGGATATGTAAAGGAACTTTAGTTCAATTTTATTCTAAAAAACTTATTGATGAAGTGTTTTCAATAAATATCATTTACCCTATGCTGCTTATTAAGAATATTATTAAGAAAAAATTAATGAATAAGCCGGGTTCAATTGTATTTACATCATCGGCAGGAGGCGTTTATGCCTCGGCTGGGGTTAGTAATGGCGTGTATGGCGCAACGAAAGGGGCTATTGGGGGGTTTCTAAAGTCTTTGGCTTTGGAATTGGCATCAAAGCAGATAAGGTGCAATTCCGTTAATCCGGCAATGGTGGAAACTCCGTTGATCAGAGATGGTTATATAAGCGAAGATCAATTGAAAGAAGATATGAAAAAATATCCGTTAGGCCGTTATGGCAATCCGGAAGATATTGCGAACGCCATCGTCTTTCTTCTTTCTGATGCTTCAAGCTGGATTACAGGAACAGAGCTTAAAATAGATGGTGGTGCTACTTTATAATTATTAATTGTTTGAAATAGAGGCTGTATGAATATTAATGACTTTGTTAACAAAATCGCAGAACAGTATAATGAACCTGATACGTTTGCCTTTTCTCCAGACACGCATTTTAAAGAAATTGAGGAATATAGTTCATTGACGGCATTGACTATCATTGCGATGGTTGATGATGAGTATGGTATTGCTTTGCGAGGTGATGAAATCCGTGGCTGCGCGACTATTGAAGATTTATTTAAAATTGTGGAATCAAAGGCTAAGACGTAATGGCTTTTCTTCATATTAAAAATGTGAAAATTAGCGGACTTGCTGCTGGCGTGCCGTCAACTGTTGTTGACAATGCGGATTTGATACCTGAAAATTCTAAATATAGTATAGATGATTTTGTTGAAAACACCGGTATAAGGTCAAAACATTTTTCTAAAGTCTTGACAACATCAGACTTATGTTTTAATGCCGCTGAGCGATTGATCTCCGATTTGAAGTGGAATAAGAATGATATTGGGGCAATCGTTTTTGTCTCTCAGAACCCTGATTATCTTCGCCCCGCAACAGCGTGTATACTGCAAGCCCGTTTAAAGCTCAACAAAGAATGTGCCGCTTATGATATTGTCTTTGGCTGCTCCGGTTGGGTTTATGGCTTGTGCTCTTTATCTTCACTGATGCAGTCTGGTGATATAAAAAAAGCATTGCTTATGGTGGGTGATGCCAAAGAAGACCATCATGATTTACTTGCAGGTCACGCAGGAACCGTTACTGCACTTGAATATCAAGAAAATAATAATGGAATGTATTTCCATTTAGGAACAAATGGGGATGGTTGGAATGCAATTTGCATTCCGGATGGTGGTAGTAGAAACCCTTTTTCTTTGAGATCTTTAGAATCTATTGAAATTGACGGGCATAAAAGATGCCGTCTTAATTCAATAATGAAGGGCATGGACGTCTTTTCATTTGGCATATCTATCGCACCAAAGTCTATAAAAAGTTTAGCAGATCATTTTTCTTTTGATTATCAGGCCGCGGATTATTTGGTATTACATCAAGCGAATAAAAAAATGAATGAATTAATAGTGAAAAAACTTAATTTTGATCCGCTGAAGGTCCCTTCAAGTATGTACGAATTTGGAAACACGTCATCATCGTCTATTCCTCTTACAATTATATCACAGTTAAAAGGAAAAATTGAAAGCAGAAAAGTAAAATTTGTGTGCTGTGGCTTTGGCGTTGGACTTTCGTGGGGCACGGTTGCTTTTGCCGCTGATGGCATTAAGCTTTCTCAGCTGGTTTTGGTTGATGATGAACAGATAGATGAAAAGTATATTTATAAAATTTAAAAATCGAGCTGGATCTTTATGATATATACTATAGTGACTGGCGCGGCTTCTGATATTGGCAAGACAATTTGTTTGGAACTGGCTAATAATGGAAAGAATGTATTGATGCTTGACGTTGACGAGAAATCAATGAGTGAGTTTATGTCTATTCTTCCTAATTCTAATCGCCATCATTGTTTAGCTGTTGATTTTTTAGATGCTGAATGCTCTAATAAAACTTTAATCAATTATATCAAAGAAAATGATATAGCTATTGATTCGGCTGTATTTGCTGCGGGAATTTTTTCTGTTAAGCCATTAAGAATGATAAATCATGAAAACTTTGTTAAATCACTTGATGTCGCCATTTTTTCAGTGATGCAGATAATGCAAATTGTTACTTCAAAAAAGGCAAATGGAACCGCTTTCAAAAATGCCGTTATCATTTCAAGCATATCGGCAAGGCAAGGGGTGAAGGGATTCTCTCTATATAGCGTTGTAAAGGCCGGACTTCTTGGGCTAACACATTCATTGGCTGTAGAGCTTGCTCCGATTAGAGTCAATGCCATTGTTCCCGGGGGGATTAGAACAAAGGCAACGGCTTTTATTTATGACAGCGCGGAAAATGTCAATCCTCGTAGTTTACTTGGAGAAGGAACTCCAATGGATTTTGCCAAGCTAATTCGATTTCTCCTGTCCGACGATTCAAAATGGATAACAGGACAGGAATTTGTGATTGACGGGGGAAGTAGCGTTAACTAGAAATATATGCAAAAGAATGTAATTGAATATTTGGATTATACTGCAAAACGGCATCCGGGAAAGATTGCCGTAAAAGATTCGACGGCCGAAATTTCCTTTTCGGAGTTGCAGCGGGCATCTTTTAAAATTGCGATTAGATTGCAATTGCAAAGCGCAAATTCAAACGGTATGCCGATATGTGTTTATATACCCAAAGGCTGCCAGATGATCGAGTCCTTTGCCGGGATTAGCCGCGCAGGATTTTTTTACGTTCCTCTAGACACCAGATCGCCGGATACTCGGATTTCTTCCATTATAAATGTGCTGAATGCGCATGTTGTAATTACCAATCGTGAGCATCTTGTCAAATTGCAGACTTTTTGTACCGCATCTATCATCGTTATTGAAGATGTCCTTGGGGCGGATGTGCCTAATGTGAAACTGATTGATTGCCAGATAGACACTGACCCGGTGTATTCGATATTCACTTCCGGTTCCACGGGAACGCCCAAAGGCGTTGTTGTTTCCCACCGTGGAGTAATTGATTACATTGATTGGGCGATAAATACATTCCATATTGATTCAACGACGATTATTGGCAATCAGGCACCGTTTTATTTTGACAATTCGACTCTTGATATTTATTTGATGTATGCGACGGGAGCTACACTGAATATTATCCCGGAAACGTGTTTTGCTTTCCCTGCAAAATTGATAGACTACTTAAATGAAAATAAAATCACTTTTGTTTTCTGGGTTCCATTTGTTTTAGTCAATGTTGCAAATCTAGACATTCTTGCCGCTAAGAAACCCGAGTATTTGAAAGACGTGTTCTTTGCCGGAGAAGTCATGCCGAACAAACATTTGAACTATTGGAGAAAATATTTACCTAAATGCCGTTATGCTAATCTTTATGGCCCGACGGAGATTACCGTTGATTGCACATACTATCTCGTTGATCGTGAATTCTCTGATGATGAGCCATTGCCCATCGGCGTCCCTTGTCGGAATAGCGATGTACTAATTCTTGTAGACCGTCGACGCAGGGCAAACTTCGGAGAGCATGGCGAACTTTGCGTTCGCGGTTCGTCTTTGGCTTTGGGATATTACAACAATTTTGAGAAAACCAAAGATGCGTTCATTCAAAATCCTCTTAATAGCCACTATCCCGAAAGGATTTACTGTACTGGCGATATAGTTTACACCAATGATCGTGGCGAAATTATGTATGTCGGTCGTATTGACTCGCAGATAAAGCATAACGGATATCGTATTGAACTTGGCGAGATAGAAACCGCGGTTCTTGGCTGCAAACTGGTAAAAAACTGTTGCGTGGTTTATGATTCTGTAAATAAGAAAATTGTGATGTTTTATGAATCAAACGAGGAACTGAATATGGGAAATTTCCGTCAAGCGATTTTGAGTAAAATACCAAAGTATATGTTGCCTTCTGCATATCATAGAGTTGAAAAGATGAATATCAACGCCAACGGCAAGATCGACCGTCTGTATTACAAGAATCAGGTGAATGGATAAGGTAACTTCCATAGAAGAGATCGTCAGGCGGGTGGCGGATGTCCGCGATCTGCACAGGGGCTTTATAACTAATTTTTTCTTTGACGAGACAAAACATAAGCGCTGGATTGAGAATGGGTCCCTTTTTGCGGAAACAATCGGGGACGCCTATTTCCTTGTCAAATGCGATGAGAATTTTTGGAATGTTTTTTATACGGCGACGACTCTGGAATCGCTGAAATCCGGGCTCGGTATATTCGGCGCACGGCATCATGATACAACGCTGATGATCGATGTCGTGAACAGAAAAGACTGCTGTGAGCAGACCGCGGCGAGCCTCGCTGAAATCGGCTTCCGCGACTATTGCAGATTAGTGAGAATGTCAAAGAAAACTACGGAGGTCAATGTTCCTCCGTCAAATGACGTTTCTTTTGCGACCAGGGATGACGCGGCGGAAGTTTTGAGGCTGCTGTGTCTTTTCTTTGACAAAAAGGCGGAACAGATCCCTTCCATTGAAGAATTGGAAACAATGGCGGAACATGGTCTTATTCTTGTTCTGAAAAAAGAGAACCGCATCGCCGGTTTTATCGCTTATGAACTGACTAAGGCCTCGCTTTATTTGCGCTATTGGTTTGTTCATCCCGATTTCAGGGAGCTTGGCGTTGGCTCAAAATTGATGAACCGCTTTTTATATGAAGGCCGCGGGACAAAACGAATTCAGCTTTGGGTTATTTGTTCCAATGAAAACGCAGTGAAACGCTATTGCCATTATGGTTACATCAATGAAAATATGTATGATTATGTAATAACAAATAGGGACATCCGGTATGAAAGAAAAGATCATTAGAATTTTAGCGGAACTCCGTCCGGAATTTGATTTCGCTAAAGAGGACGTTAATTTTATCGAGGAAGGAATGCTGGATTCTTTCGACGTGGTCAGCCTTGTCGACAGTCTTGACCGTGAGTTCGGCATTTCTATCAATGGAATTGATATTGTTCCTGAGAACTTTGCTACGGTGGAGAGCATTGCGAAGTTGGTGACCCGTAACGGCGGCAAATAATGGACCTGTTTTTTAAAAACAAGAAAATTACTGGAATGCTGACCGTGGTTCCGCGGAAGATCGTTTCTTTTGAAGACGAAATGGCAAACTTCAGCTTTTCTCCTGCAAAATCAAAGAAGCTGGCTTTAATCATGGGGTACAAGAAGCACCGCATTGCCGCCGAAGGCCAGACGGCGTCGGACTTCTGTCTTTTTGGATTAAATTATCTGATTGATAACGGATTGCTCAAAAAAGAAGATGTTGATGCGCTGGTTATGGTGACCCAGTCTCCTGATTATCAGATGCCTCCGACAAGCAATGTGCTGCATGGCAAACTCGGATTGAAACATGATGTTATCTGCATGGATATCAATCAGGGCTGCGCCGGTTTTGAAGTCGGTTTGATACAGTCCTGTATGCTGCTCGAACAGCCGGCGGTCAAGAAAGTCGTGCTGTTGAACGCGGATGTCTTGTCTCCGAAGGTGTCCAGAAATGACAGAAACAGCTGGCCTCTGATCGGAGATGCCGCCGCCATCACCATCATTGAAAAAAGCGAAGAAGAGAATCCGGTTTATGCGAATGTTAAAGTGGACGGCACCGGGGCTGACGTCCTGATCATCCCTGCCGGCGGCGCCCGGCGGCCGCATTCAGAGGAAACGGCGGAGATCGTTGAGGATGAAGCGGGCAACAAGCGCTCCCTCGATAACTTAGTGATGAAAGGCGATGAAGTATTCAACTTTGTCCAGCGTGAAGTCCCTCCGATGATCAAGCATTTGATGGAAGTTTCCGGGACTGACAAAGACGCGGTGGATTGGTACATGTTCCATCAGCCGAATAAGTTCATGCTCAACAAAGTCGCGGATGCCATTGGCGTCCCTTATGAAAAAATGCCGGCGAATATCGTTGAAAATTTTGGCAATGCCAGCGGAGTGACTGTTCCGACCGCTATCTGCTTTAATCTTGGCGCGAAACTGGAAACCGGATCATGCAAGATTTGCGTCGCGGGTTTTGGCGTCGGGCTCACGTGGAGCAGCGCTTTATTGAATATCGGCGGTCTTGATTTCTGCAGGCTTATTGAATTTTAATGGAAAAGCCTCGGGGCTGTAAAAATAGGGATTCAATCCATAAAATTCAGGCGAGGGGTGACCGGATGGGGCTAATGGTTATGCCTTTTTGTTATATTCGAAAAATAAATTAATGCTGCTGTATTGATAAAATACGCATTGGACTGGACTTGGATCTGTGCGATGAAATCGATTTTAAAAAGTTTTCCTTTGTATCTGCTAGCATCTGCTTTTTTCTTAGCGACGCACGGGTACCGGGGCATTGATGCTGACGGACGCCTCTATCTATTGCAGGTTGTTCATGGTATGCATCCCGGGCGTCTTTCGACGGATCTCGCGTTTATGTCCGGGAATCAGGATGAATTCAGCCTGTTTTCTTTTGTCTATAAGTTTTTTTTGAATGCCTTTGGCATAGAGTCCGGGACGCGTTATTTGTTCTTTGTGATTTCCATACTTTGGGCCTGCTCCTTGCTTTATCTGTTACGCTCGGCGCTTAGGCGTTACCGGCTTGAACTTTGGGCGCTTCCGTTTTTTGCTTTGTTTGTGACGGCATCGCATTATTACGGGTATGGGCCTTGGGGCTATCCTGTTTTTGAAAAAATATGTGTGGCGCGGCCATTGAGCGAGGCGCTGTCTTTGCTTGGGTTGGGGTTGCTCTTTGCGGACAGACGGACGGGTAGTCTTATTGCGTTTATTCTTGGTACGCTGATTCACCCGTTGATGGGCGGCTGGTGTCTCGCCGTCTGGCTTTTCTTCCGTTTCCCGGGATCAAGATTGCCGGTTTTAATCGGTTCTCTGCTTTGTGCGCTTTTTGTTTTTGTCGGCAAAGGCGATTTTGCCCCGTATGATTCTGTGTGGGCCGGTTGTCTTGGGGCTCCTGGCCGGTTATTGCCGACGAAGTCCGATGTCCTTCGATTGCTTCTAAAATTCGGGCTGCTCGTTTTTGTCTGGTGGAATATGAAGGATTTGAAATTGAAGCGGTTGTCGCTGGCCTTGCTTTGCGTGGGAATGATCGCGTTTTATTTTGCGTTCATCGCTTCCGCGACGAATTTTATTTTACTTGTAAAGCTGCAGACCTGGCGTTATGAATGGATTCTTTCTGTGATGGGGCCCGTGCTTTTTGTTCTCCTTTTTTCCCAATGGCTTGCTGCGCGGCCTGTTGAAATCCCGTATAAATTAGTGAAAATCGTGGCTGCGGCTTTTGCCGCGCTTCTGTTTCTGTATTCGATATATGATTCTTTCTTGTCGCTGAACATTCTCGGTGTTATAGAATTTCCCGTTCTCTTGAATGTTTCTCAGAAAACGTTTATTGACGGATGCTTGGTGTCGCTTGCCGGTTTGGTTCTTGTTTATAAGAGCATAAGCCTGCCGTCACGGAATTTTTTGATGCCGTCTAATTTTGCGTTGCTGCCCCTGGGACTTTTTCTGCTTTTCCCGGAAACGCCGATGCTTTTGGCCGTTGCATCGTTGCTTATTGCGCTGGCGGATGTTAATTTGCAAAGGAAATATATTGCCGCTATATGTGTGTTATCCGTGGCCTTGATTCTTGTGAATTTGCAGGATTCTCGCTTATTTGCGCTTGTTACGCGGTATTCGCTCTGTGATGTGCACTTGCTGACGGGACTTGCGCTTCCGTTGAGCGTGATTCTTGCCGGCATATACACCTTGTGCCGTTCAGGGCGAATCCGTGCGCTTGTTGTCGCCGGGGCCTTTGTTTTGGGCGGATTATCTTGCGCTGTAGCGTATGCCGGCTGGGATCAGAGATTACCCGGACAATATATATCAGAGCGTCAGATGCAGCAGTTCTGGGATAAACCGGTTTTCCCGCAAGTGCAGGACCGGGGGAAGATCTTTTTCTATTCGAGCGGCTTCGCTTTGCCGTGGGGGAGAAGTCAGTTTTTATCCGGAGCGTATATTGATGGCATAGCGAATATCGGCGAGGTTTTTTATCGCCGGCAATATATTGATTTTAGGAGTCGTTCCAGAAAAATTCAATGCAAAAATGAATCGGACACAAAATGTAGGATTAAATCTTTAGATAATTATCTGGTTTACGATTTGTCCGACCGTGATACATTGATTGACAGGCTTGCTTTCTTATGCGCCACAAAAGAAATTGAATATATCGTGACGGATATAAATGACTTGCCGTATAAAAAGGAAGATTCCACGTATTTGAATGTTCAGCGCCAGATGGATTATCTGTACCATTGCGCCTCCGTTGATCGTTAACTTTTTATTCCGAAGAACGCAAGCACTTCGCTTGCCACGGTCTCCAGATCCTGCGGCGCGAGGTTGTAGAACATCGGTAGGCGCAGGAGGCGGCTGCTTTCCCTGGTGGTGTAGCGGTCTTCTCCGTTGAACCGCCCGTAGAGCTTGCCCGCGGGGGCCGTGTGCAGCGGCACGTAGTGGAACACGGCGAGGATCCCTTTGCTCACGAGGTGCGCGAGGAGCTTTGTGCGCGTCGCGTTGTCCTGCACTTTGAGCGAGAACAGGTGCGCGTTGTGCCTGCAGTGCGCGGGAATGCGCTGAAGTTCCGCATCGCCGGATTTCTCGAGCTGCAGCAGGCGCTCGCGGTAGGCGTTCCAGCTCGCCATGCGGTTCGCGAGAATCTTGTCCGCGACTTCCAGCTGCGCGTAAAGGTAGGCCGCGTTGAGCTCGCTCGGCAGGTAGCTCGAACCGAGGCGCACCCAGGTGTATTTGTCCACTTCGCCGCGGTGGAACTGGCAGCGGTTCGTCCCTTTTTCTCGGATGATTTCCGCCGTGTCCGAGTACTTTTTATCGCGGATGAGAAGTCCGCCGCCTTCGCCCATGCTGTAGTTTTTTGTCTCGTGGTAGCTGTAGCAGCCGAAGTCGCCGAGCGTCCCGAGCGCCCTGCCCTTGTAGGTCGCCATCATTCCCTGGGCGGCGTCTTCGATTACGAATAAATTATGCTTTTTCGCGATGGCGTTGATCGCGTCCATTTCACAGCCCACGCCCGCGTAATGCACGGGGACGATGGCCTTTGTCTTCGGCGTGATGGCGGCCTCGATCCGGTTTTCATCGAGGTTCATCGTGTCCGGGCGGATGTCCGCGAATACAATCTTCGCGCCGCGCACGGCGAACGCGTCCGCCGTGGAAACGAACGTGAACGAGGGCATGATGACTTCGTCGCCGGGCCGGATGTCCGCGAGGTACGCCGCCATCTCGAGCGCGTGCGTGCAGCTTGTGGTGAGGAGAGCCTTTGCCGCGCCTGTGTGCTGTTCGAGCCAGGCGTGG
>Ga0172377_10004181_pt1 | contig 14875 bp, 13 predicted proteins | sample Pumphouse3metaG_FD_119749 | JGI IMG/M metagenome (GOLD analysis project Ga0172377, IMG submission 119749) | Leachate microbial communities from a municipal landfill in Southern Ontario, Canada - Pumphouse #3 metaG | ecosystem: Engineered > Solid waste > Landfill > Unclassified | place: Canada... | reverse complement strand
CTCGCCTGATCCCAGCTGATGCCGACGACTTTGCAAAGGATATCATGGAACCCATCATGCACCTGAAGGGCAATGACATTCCTGTTTCCAAGATGTCGTTTGATGGTACTTTGCCGACCGCTAACGCAAAGTTTGAGAAGCGTGGTGTTGCACCCTTCGTGCCTCACTGGGTTTCTGAGAACTGCATTCAGTGCAACCAGTGCGTACAGTCCTGTCCCCACGCTGCAATCCGCGCAAAGCAGATTGACCCGAAGGATCTGGAAGGCGCACCAGAGACGTTCAATGTTCTGAAGTCCAGCACCAAGAACGATCGCAATCTCCAGTTCAAGATTCAGATCTACACTGAGGACTGCCAGGGTTGTGGTGTTTGTGTTGAGACCTGTCCGTCCAAGGTGAAGTCTCTTGTGCTCAGCCCGATTGCGACCGAGCGCGAAGCTGGCGAAATCGCCAATGCCGAGTTCTTTGAAGCTCTTCCGTACGATGTGCTCGACGGAGCTCCCGAGACCTCCATCAAGGGCTTGCAGTTCAAGCAGCCGCTCTTTGAGTTCTCCGGTGCATGCGCCGGCTGTGGTGAGACCCCCTATGTGAAGATGGTCTCCCAGATCTGCGGTGATCGCATGATCGTAGCCAACGCAACCGGTTGTTCCTCCATCTACAGCGGTACCTTCCCGACCACTCCGTACACCGTACGCCAGAGTGATGGACAGGGTCCGGCATGGGGAAACAGCCTCTTCGAGGACAATGCTGAGTATGGTCTGGGTATGCGCCTTGCCGTAGATTCCAACCGTGAGCAGCTGCGCATCTACATCGATCAGCTTTTTGCTCTGGGCACCACCGATGCACTGAAGAGTGCCATCGAGAAGTCCCTTGAGCTGTGGGAAGAGTCCTCTGATGCCGCCAACGCTGCACAGAAGGCTGTCCAGGCTGCCCTTCCCGAGGCTATGGCCAGTGCCAACGCCGAGCAGAAGGCCGTGCTTGTCAAGATTGATGAGCTGAAGGACTATTTTGCCGACAAGGTTGTCTTCATCATCGGTGGTGACGGCTGGGCCTACGACATTGGCTACGGTGGTGTTGACCACGTTGTTGCCTCTGGTAGGAACGTCAACATCCTGGTGCTCGACACCGAGGTGTACTCCAACACCGGCGGACAGGCTTCCAAGTCAACTCCGATTGCAGCGGTTGCAAAGTTTGCAAGCGCAGGCAAGGAGATCGGCAAGAAGAACATGGGCTTCATGTGCATGACCTATGGACATGCGTATGTTGCTTCCATCGCACTCGGTTCCAACCGCCTGCATGCCCAGAAGGCTCTGCAGGAAGCAGTCGCATGGAAGGGCCCCTCGATCATCTTCTGTTACTCCCCGTGTATCAACCACGGCATGAACATGCGTTTCAGCCAGGTTGAGGAGAAGAAGGCAGTGGAAGCTGGTTACTGGCCGCTCTACCGCTTCAACCCCGCACTCGAGGAAGGCAAGAGATTCAGCTGGGATGCCAAGCCGGTTTCCGGTTCTTTCCAGGATTTCATCAAGGGTGAGGTTCGCTATACTTCGCTCTACAAGACGAATCCTGCAAATGCCGAAGACCTCTTTGTGAAGGCTGAGGAAGATGCAAAGAAGCGCTGGAGTTTCTTCGAGAAGCTCGGTCCTTTGATGTAAGACTCACTTGTTTGTGTGTTTTTGGGGCTGTCGCGATGCGGCAGCCCTTTTTCGTGTTCTTTCACAAAGGAAAGAGAGAAACATGTGTCGGTAAACTCCAAGCAAATGCGGCTATGATGGAATCATGCAGATACAGACAAGACTGGTGAAAATCGGAGAGAGCATCAATGAGGCGCTTGCTCATGCGGCGCAAGGGCCGCTGGTCATCCATCTGGAAGAGGGCGTGTATACCGAAAAGGTGTACATCAATCGACCTGATGTCACCCTGCTGGGCAGAGGACGGGACAAAACCATACTCACCTACGCAGATGCCGCTTTCATGGAGCGGGATGGCAGGATGATGGGCACCTTTGCAACGGCTTCACTGACCATAGGTGCACCGTTTTTCCATGCAGAAAACCTCACGATTGCAAACTCCTTCGAGTATGAAGCCCACCGGCAGCGGGTGGCGGAAAATCCGGGAAAGGTGAAAGGACTGCAGGCAGTTGCACTCAGAACCTGTGAAGGTGCGGAACACACCACCCTGACCGATTGCGCACTGCTTGGCTGGCAGGATACCCTGCTGCTCGATTGCGGCAGCCATCGGTTGCAGAACTGCCTGATTGCCGGCAACATCGATTTCATCTTTGGTGGGGGGATGGCACTTTTTGAGGAGTGTACCATTCTCTCCAAGGGCCCGGGATATCTTGTTGCTCCGTCCACCAAGGAAGGGAAGTTGGGTTTTGTGCTGTATCGATGCAACGTGGTCAGGGAAGCAGGCGTTGCAGATGGGAGTGTATTCTTGGGCAGGCCTTGGCATCCCGGAGCAGATCCTGCGGTCAACTCCTACTGCCTGTTGTATGAGTGTCATCTGAATGCTCACATCCACCCTGACGGGTGGACATGGATGCATGCCTTCCCCCCTGGGGGCGGAGAGGTGGTCTTCAAGGCTGAGGATTCACGCTTTTTCGAGTCCTCCTGCCATGGGCCAGGAGCATTGGCAAAGCGCGAGAACTGTGGAAAACCGCAGGCTCTTTCGACGATAGAGCAGGTTTTGGAATACATGCAACTCCTTGAGATGCGGTAGATAGCATAGGTTCTGGGTCTGGGTCCCTCTCTCTATTCTTACATGGAAGTTTTTCTCTGGAATCGAAAAAAAACCAAGATTGTGCAAAAAAATTTGCATGTACGGCTTGCATGGGCCATGCAAGACTGAATACAGAGAAAATCCATTAGGAGGGATCTATGAAAAAGATTACCGCAGTTGTGTGCTTGGCACTTGCCTTGGCAACACCCATGTTCGCTCAGGGTCAGTCTGACAGCAAGGCCATCGAAATTGGATGCGCCATCTACAAGTTTGATGACACCTTCATGACCGGCGTCCGCAACGCAATCATCGCTGCAGCAGCAGAGACCGATGCAAAAGTTGAGGTTGTCGACTCCATGAACATCCAGGCCACCCAGAATGAGAAAGTTGACCTGTTCATCACCAAGGGCATGAAAGCCATGCAGATCAACCCTGTCGACCGCACCGCAGCCGGTGTCATCATCGACAAGGCCAAGAAGGCAAACATCCCCGTAGTGTTCTTCAACCGCGAACCGCTTGCTGAAGACATGGCAAAGTGGGACAAGATCTACTACGTTGGTGCGCGTGCTGAAGAGTCCGGTACCATGAGTGGTCAGATCATTGCCGACTACTGGAAGGCCAACAAGTCCATGGACAAGAATGGCGACGGCGTGTTGCAGTATGTCATGCTCAAGGGCGAGCCCGGACACCAGGACGCAGAGCTCCGCACCGAGTACTCCATCAAGAATCTGCAGGACAACGGAATCAAGGTGCAGAAGCTTGCTGAAGACACCGGCATGTGGGACCGCGTAAAGGGCCAGGAGAAAATGGCTGCTTTCATCGCCAGCCAGGGCGACAAGATCGAGGCAGTGTTCGCAAACAATGACGACATGGCCCTCGGTGCAATCGAAGCCCTCAAGGCTGCCGGTTACTTCAAGGACGGAAAGTTCATGCCCGTCGTCGGTGTTGATGCAACCGCTCCCGCTCTGCAGGCTCTCGAGGAAGGCACCCTGCTCGGAACCGTCCTCAATGACGCTGTCAACCAGGGCCGTGCAACCTTCATGCTCTCCTACGACTTGGCTCGTGGAATCAACCCCACCAGCGACTCCATCGGCTACAAGATCACTGATGGCAAGTACGTATGGGTTCCCTACCAGAAGGTTACCAAAGAGAACTACAAGCAGTTCAAATAAGAACTGATCAAGTGTGATTCCCCCTCCGGGTTAGCTCGTTAATCCGGAGGGTTTTTTCAAGGAACTACATCCCGGAATCTCCGGGGAGACGGGGGAAGTCATGTATGTATTAGAAATGGACCATGTCTCCAAGGCATTTCCCGGCGTCAAGGCATTGGACGACGTAACACTGAAGGTGAGACCGGGAACGGTACACGCTCTCATGGGGGAAAACGGGGCAGGGAAGTCCACTTTGATGAAATGCCTCTTCGGCTTGTATTCCATGGATGAGGGGCAGATTTCCTTCAATGGACAGCCGGTGAACATCTCCAGTGTCAAGGAAGCCCTTTCGTTGGGAATCTCGATGATCCACCAGGAACTTCATCTGATTCCCTATCGCTCGGTCATGGAGAACATCTGGTTGGGCAGGTATCCACGCATCGGTGGATCGAAGAGTCCGGTCATTGACCACAAGGCCATGTATGAGATGACAGCCGCCTTGCTGAAGGATCTCAATCTCACCACCATCCAGCCAACCGATCTTTTGCGAACACTCTCGGTGTCAAAGGCACAGAGCGTAGAGATTGCGAAAGCAGTCTCCTATGAATCAAAAATCATCATTATGGATGAGCCAAGCTCCTCGTTGACGGAGAATGAGGTGGAGCACCTGTTCACCATCATCCGTTCCCTCAAGGCACGGGGTGTGGCCATCATCTATATTTCCCATAAGATGGAAGAGATCCTGAAGATCAGCGATGATGTCACCATCATGCGTGACGGCAAGTACGTAGGCACATGGCCTGCCAACGAGCTGACGACAGCGACCATCATCAAGCGTATGGTCGGTCGGGACCTTACCCACCGGTTTCCCTCCGGGGAGAGTGTCATCGGCAGTGAGTTGCTCAGGATTGAGGACTATACCTCCCCGAATCCCAGAAGCTTCAAGGATGTTTCGCTGACACTGCACAAGGGCGAGATCCTGGGTATCGGCGGACTTGTCGGTGCACAGCGAACCGAAGTCATGGAAGCCGTGTTCGGCTTGAGGCTTCATAGCGTCGGCAAGCTCTTCATCGATGGAAAGGAGAAAGTCTGCAACAGCGCCTATGATGCCAAGCGCCTGGGTATGGCACTGTTGACCGAGGAACGGCGTGCCACCGGCATTTTCCCTGTCCTTTCGGTGCAGGAGAATCTGGTCATCGCAAATATCAATGCCTACAAGAACAAGAACGGCCTGCTCAATGCCGCAAAGATGGCAGCAGATACGAAGAAGAGCATCAAGGACCTGGATATCAAGACCCCCTCGGCACGAACGCTGATCAAGAGCCTGAGCGGAGGGAACCAGCAGAAAGTGCTCTTCGCCCGATGGCTGCTCACGGTTCCCGATATTCTCATTCTGGATGAGCCGACACGAGGTATCGACGTCGGGGCAAAGTATGAGATCTATGTGATCATGCGCGAGCTTGCCGCCCAAGGCAAGGGTGTGATCATGATCAGCAGCGAGATGCCCGAGCTGCTGGGTATGACCGACAGGATTGTGGTCATGAGTGAGGGCAGGGTTGCCGGTACGGTAACCAGTAAAGAGACCAACCAGGAAGAGATTATGGAACTGGCGACAAAGTACGTCGGGTAGGAGGGTGAACCATATGGGTACGCTGAATGCAAAAAGAGTAAAACAGTTCGTCATGGACAAGGCAATCTTCTTGGTCTTGCTCCTGCTCGTTATTGTCATCGCTGTCATCAATCCCAGGATTTTGCGTCTGCAGGTTCTCAGGGATATCCTGATGATGAGCTCCACAAAGATCATCATGGCACTGGGCATGATGTTCGTCATTCTCACCGGAGGTGTTGACCTTGGTGGCGGCCGGTTGGTAGGAATGGCTGCGGTCATCTCAGCCTCCATGCTGCAGACTGCTGACTATGTCAGGCGCTTCTATCCCGATCTGGGTCAGGTGCCTGTCATCATTCCGATTCTGCTTGCTGTTGCAGTGGGTACGTTGTTTGGCATGATGAACGGCCTCATCGTGGCAAAGTTCAAGGTTCCCGCCTTCATCGCAACCCTCAGCTCCATGCTGATCATCTACGGCATCAACTCCATCTATTTCAACATGCCCCCGAACAACAGCCAGCCCATCGGCGGCCTCAGGGCGGATTTCACCTTCCTCGGTTCGGGGTCTGTGGGCTTTGTTCCTGTCATCGTGGTGTTTGCGGCCCTTGTCTCCATCATTGTCTGGTTTGTCCTGAACAAGACGGTGTTCGGAAAGAATGTCTATGCAGTGGGTGGCAATCCTGAGGCAGCCGCTGTTTCGGGCATCAACATCACCAAGACCCTTGTGGGCCTCTTCGGTGTCTGTGGCTTTCTCATTGCGCTCTCCGGCGTCCTTGAAGCAGCCCGTACCGGTGGCGCAACCAACAACTATGGCAACGGCTATGAGCTCGATGCCATCGCCAGCTGTGTCGTTGGTGGTGTCTCAACCACCGGTGGTGTGGGTACGGTAAGCGGTGTCATCGCTGGTGTCATCATCTTCAGCTTCATCAACTATGGTCTGACCTTCATCGGTGTCAATCCGTACTGGCAGAACATCATCAAAGGCGTCATCATTGTTGCGGCCGTCTCGTTTGACATCCGCAAATACGTTCAGAAGAAGTAGTTGTCCCTTCCTACGCTACTTGAGGCAGGGGAAACCCTGCCTCTTTCTATTGCAGCGTCTGGAAGAGCAAGCGCTGATGTTCTTCGCTGAACATCGACTCCTTGGTCACGAGATCAAAGTCGACCAGCTTCTCCACCGGCTTGTTGCCATTGAGCAGGTCTATGGCAGCCATCACCGCACGATAGCCGAGGTTGAAGGAGTTGACTACCACCAGAGCATCAATGACTCCCTGCTCGAGCAGTTGGATTTCGTACTGTGTGGTTCCGAACGCTATGAAATGTACCTTCTGCCACTCTTCAAGGGCATTTGCCACCCCATGGGCGGTGTACTCCTCCAAGGCAAAGATCATATTGATCGAGGGATCGTTCGCCAGAGCGTTTGCTGTAATTTCCGTTGCTATCGCCGCATCGGTGAAGGAGTAGGTGGCATTGACGATGGTTGCACCACTTCGCTGGGAGAAGGTGGCCACCAGCGCTTCCACGATTGCCGTCATGCTGGTGGTATTCGGCATTGAGCCCAGTACCAGCGCTTTGATCGGTTCATCCTTCTGGAAATGCGAGAAAGCATGCTCTGCCATTGCCCTTCCTATGGCATGGTAGTCTGCGGTGATCAGGAAATCCGGATGAACGTCCAGGAGCGAGGTGTCTGCAAATACTACCTTGATCCCTTGGTTCCTGGCCTTCGCCACTACAGTCTCAAGACGGGTATAGTGGCTTGGGGAGAGAACAATCGCATCAAACTTCTGGTCTATGGCATACTGGACGGCACTGATCTGTCCCTCATAGTCGGATTCATTGACAGGTGCGAGGAACTCCAAGACAGAACTGGTTGCGCTTCGGGCACTTCTTGCACCATTTTTCAGCGCCCCCCAGAACTCCCCACCCTGCATCATGGTTATGACGGCAATACGATACGTCTGGTTTTGGTCTTGTTGCCTGTTCGAGCAACCGAGAAGGAGTGTGGTGATGAGTAGGATGAGAAGTGCTCGTTTCATGATGAAACCACCTTGATGGGATGAATCGGCGCCTGCTCAGGTATCACGAGCCTGACCAAGGTACCTTCATCCAGTTCGCTGGAGAGTTCGAGGCCAAAATCGGAGCCATAATAAAGTTGGATTCTCTGATGGACGTTCCTCACCCCAATGCCCGTACCGCCCTTGTGGTGGGGACCCTCATAACTGAGGATGTTGGAGAGTTTCTGCTCATCCATGCCCACTCCGTTGTCACGGACCTCAATGACGACAGCACCGGGTTTGCGCCTGAATACCTTGATGTCGATATGCCCCATCTCCTGCAGATACTTGATGCCGTGATAGATGGCATTTTCGACGATGGGTTGCACGATGAGCTTGATGGTAGGCAGGTTTTCGATACCCTCTTCCAGGGAGATGGAAAACTCGAACTTGTCACGGTATCGGATCTGCTGGATGATCAGGTAGTTGCGCACGTGTTCCAGTTCCTCGCTGAGGGTGATGATGTCCCGGCCCTTGCTGATGGAAATCCTGAAGAGCTTGGCGAGGGCGGTGATCATGGTGATGACCCCTTCGGTATTGTTCTGTTCCGCCATCCAGACGACCGAATCGAGGGTGTTGTACAAGAAGTGCGGATTGATCTTTGCCTGCAGGGCATCGAGCTCGAACTTGCGTTTCATCTCCTGGCTCTTGACGATGTCATCCATGAGCTGGCGGATGCGCCCGACCATCAGGGCAAAGGTCTGCGATAAGGCTGCAACCTCCTGGTTTCCTCCTACGGTGGGAGGAGCGGAGAAGTCGCCGCGCTCCACGCTGTTCATCAACCGTTCCAGCTCCCTGATGGGACGGCTGATGTACGCTGATACGACTCGGGAGAGCAGGATGGTGATGACGATGCAGAAGGCGAGCACCAGGAACATTACCGAGGTGTATTGGTCCAAGCCCGACATCAGCTCGTCCATGTAGGCAACTCCCACAATTCTCCAGCGGGCGTTGTTGACCGTATCGACGATCACCAGCCGTTCCCTTCCCTCAAAGGTGTTGGTGAAGGTCCCGAAGATGTGTTCTTGTACTGCATCCAGATCCTCGTTGAAGAGGTCGGAATTGATCAGCTGTTGGTAGGGGTGGTAGACGACCTTCCCATTGTTGTCGATGAAGTAGACATAGCCTGTGGATCCCAGTCGTGCGTTCTGGCAGAGCTCACTCACCGCCCAGAAGTTCATGTCGATCGCCAACAGCCCATGCTTGGTTTCTCCTGCCTCATCGAGGTAGCTGATCTGCTGGCTGTAGGTGATGACCCAGGGGTAGCTGGAGGTGAAGAGCTGTTGGACATGCGGACCGGTGAAGTAGAAATTCCCTTCTCCTCCGAGGGCTCTGGTGAACCAGGTCTGGTCTTTGATCTCATCGGCACTTCGCAGTTTTGCATCACTGGTGGAAAGCACCGCCTTGCCCTCCAGATCGAAAAGGACCAGACAGACGATGTCCTGTCTGCTGTCTACGATGGAACGCAGGCGTTGCTCGATCTCATCGCGAGGCAGGTCATTGGTCTGCTTGGAAAGATCCCGTGCATAGCCGGCAATGGTGAGGATGTCGTTGGTGTAGAAATTCAGGTTTGCATTCACCTGTCGCACAATCTCACGGGTGGAGACGGTCGCATTCTCCCTGATGGTTGAACTGAACTGGGTATAGAGGATTGCAGAGACAAGCAGGGTGAAGGAGATGGAGACCACAGCGATGGCGATGGAGAGGATGGTCTTGATGGAGTGGGGGCCTCGGATGCTTTTCATCGGTTGGCCTGTCGGTACTGTGAGGGTGAGAGTCCCACATGTCGCTTGAAGCAGAAGCTGAAGTAGTTCGGTTCGGCAAACCCTACCGCTTGTGCTATCTCATAGGTTTTGCCCTCGGTTTTCAGCAAGAGTTCCTTTGCCCTGTCCATCCGCATTCCGGTAAGGTACTGTACAAAGCTTGCTCCCACCTCCCGCTTGAAGGTGGAGCTGAAGTAAGAAGGGCTCACCCCTATCATTTCGCAGATCTGCTCAAGACCGAATCCGCTTTCGGTAAAGTGCTTTGCTATCAAGGTCTTTGCCTGTCCTATGAATTGGATGTGGCTGTTCTCCCGTTGGCCTGCAATCATCTCCCTGAGGTTCAGGCAGAGGCGGGTGTACCATCTTCTTGCCTTGCCCAGGGTGGTGAGGCTGGCCAGTTCGGAGAAGAGGTTGCGTCCCTCCTCCTCGCCGATGGTGAAGAGGGAGTGCCCATAGGAGTGGGCAAGGTCTTGCAAGGAGGAAGAGAGTTCCAGAAGGAGTGCCTGCATCTCCTGCAATCCGAGAGAAGCCAGATGTTCTCCAAGCAACTGGTTCACTCCCTCGACGACCTGCTCCTCACTGCCGATTTTCACCGCAATGAGGATGTTTGACTTCATCTCCTGCAGTTTCCCGACGCTTTCCTCGGAGCTGCTATGCTCCAGATCGCTGATGAAAAAGAGGGATTGCTCCGGATAACAGGTGCTGTAGTTGAGTGCCGTGAGTGCCTGATGGTAGGAAACGGTGATGGCAGAAGGAGTGTGGACCAAGCTGCCCACTCCCATGATTGCATCGAAGGAGTACTTCTCGAGGTAGGTTTTCAGATGCTCTGCCTTGCGGTAGGTTTGCTTTCGGAAGACTGCATCATACTGGTTCTGTGCATGACTGTGTGCACTGAAGATGATTACGATCTGGTTCTCGAACTGGAAGGCGAGGCCTCCTCCTTCCTTCTTGAGTGCTTCCTCGATGACTTCCAGCATGGCCATAGCCTGCAAGGGATCGTCCTGGTAGTGGTTTGTCTCGATGAGCGCCACCATGAACTCGTCCTTGTTGAGGTCGAACCCATACTCCTGGGCCTTGCTGACCAAGAGAGAATCGGAGAGAGGCTGGGCTGTGGTGAGCAAGGAGACCAGAAACTTCTCCCTGATCAGGGGGAGCGCCTGCAGATAGGATTGCCGGAGGCGATCTTGGTCCTGGGTGCGCTTGATCTCTTCGTCCAGACGCTTGCCCAGTCGTTCGAGCAGCTTGCTCAGGTCCTCAACGGACACAGGCTTCAGCACGTACTCGCTTACCTCGTACCGCATCGCCTGCTGGGCGTAGGTGAACTCATCATAGCCGCTGAGAATGACAAGTGTCGTTGCAGGATGGGAGTTGCGGATCTGCTGGATCAGCTCCATCCCATCCAGATATGGCATGCGGATGTCGGTGATGACAACGTCAGGACGCAACTCCTCAACGAGTTCCAATGCCTCGATGCCGTTTCCGGCCTCTGCTATGACCTCAAAATTATAGGTTTCCCATGGGGTACGGGAGCGGATTCCGTCGCGTACCGCCGTCTCATCATCTACCAGGAGTATCGTGTAAGCCATAGCTGTATGGTAGTGGGAAAGCAGAGTTGACGCAAGAAATTTAGCCGTTGCACCACCAATCAAACATGACCGAAGTCGATCGGTTCATCTCTTCCATGAAGGCACTGGTATGCTTGCGCAGGTAGTAGTAGTCGGCAAGGGTCCCTGTGTTTTCATAGGGGAGGGAGTTGGTGGCTCTGCGCTGTTGTTCATGCAGTGCAAACGCCTCCTCCAGTTGCTTCAGATGTGGTTCCTGATATGAATCTTGCATGAAGATGGAGTCTTCAGGGCATCGTGGGGTGAGCTTGACCGGCTTCTTCCCCTTCGGATAGCCGAAGATGAGCATACAGGCAGGGATGGTGTACTGCTTCAGGTCGAGAAGAGTTCTCAAAGCCTCGAAGTTCTCGATCACATCACCGATGTAGCACGACCCGATTCCCAGAGCTTCTGCTGCGACCACTGCATTCTGTGCCGCAATGATGGCATCCTGCATGCAAAGGTGCAGGTCTCCAAGACCGGGCTTCCGATAGGAAGCGAGGTTGTCCTTCCCGGCCTTTTCGACTGCCAGGCTTTCGTGGAAGTAGTTCACCCATTTCTGCATGTCAGCAAGGAAGACCCAGACAAGCGGGGCTTGGGCGATCATCTCCTGATTGTCGCAAATTTCACTGAGTTTCTGCTTCTTCTGCGCATCGTGGACCTCCACGATGGAGTAGAGTGCCATATTCCCCGCCGTAGGGGCGCGCAGGGTTGCTGTCTTGAGCAGCTTAAGCTGTTCATCCTCGATGGCTCGCTTCTCAAAGGAACGAACCGAACGTCGTGAAAGCAGTAGGTTGATGGTATCTTGCATACCCGGAGTATAGGCGATTTGTCCTCTCTTAGCCAGTGAAGATATACAAGTGACACGCTATGCTGTATGCTGTATCTCATGAAAAGTGTGAAGGCGTATCGCTATCGGTATCTTATCCTGCTCTCCTTGGTACTCCTCATGTTTTCGGTGGAGGTCCAGTGGCTCAACCTGGCCCCGGTGGGGAGGGTGGCGAATCACTATTACCAAGGCCAGCTTCCCCTGCGGTATGCCAGTCCGGTTGATCTGCTTTCGCTGACTTATCTGCTGGTCTTTGTTGTTGCCAGTATTCCTTCTTCCTATCTGTTGCACCGTCTCGGGATCCGATGGGCGACGTGGATTGCAAGTGGCCTGATCATCTTCGGGTCCATGACCAAGTGGCTCTATCTTTCCAGCTTTCTTGCGGTTCTCTTCGGTCAGTTCATCCTTGCTTTGGGACAAGCTTTGGTTTTGACCAGCATTACCGAGATTGTCTCACGCTGGTTTCCCATCCGGGAGCGCGGAATGGCGGTGGGCATCACCTCGGCAAGCCAGTATCTGAGTCTTGCCCTGGTCATGATCATCACCCCGCTGATGGTTGTCACCCGCGCAAACGATCCTGCATGGGGAAATGGCTTTGATCGGATGATGCAGTTCTATGCGCTTTTCAGTTCCATCCTGGCCCTTATTCCTGCTTTCCTGATCAGGGAGAATCCTCCCACACCTTCCTCTTCCCTCTGCGGCAAGAAAAACGAAGGTTTCTTGGCTTCGTTCCGTGCATTGAACGCAAATACCTCGCTGAGGGGTCTCACGATCATCTTCTCTGTTGGCTGGGGAGTCTTGATGATCCTTTTCATCAAGGTCGATGAAATCAGCGCATTTCTCGGATTTGCCGATTCAAACGGCCTGCTTGGCATCGCAATGCTGGCAGGGGGTATGGTGGGGGCTGTGTTGATTCCTGCTCTTTCGGATCGGTTCCGTAGGAGAAAGCTGTTTTTCGTGTTCTGCAATGTCTGTTCGATTCCCGGAATCCTGCTGCTGGTGTTTTGCCAACAGATTGGTCAGGTCTTCCTTGGCAGTGAGGCGATCGCATTGATTGGGGCCTCGATTGTCGGATTGAGTTTGCTGGCCTCCGTTCCTCTTGGCAGCCAGTATGCTGCAGAGCTGGGGCAAGGTATCCATGAGGAGATCATCCAAGGCATGCTTTTGCTCTTCAGCCAGGCTGGATGTGCGTGTATCCTGATCATCAGCTTGGTGACGACCGAGCAATACTCGGTAATGCTGCTCTCCTCGCTGGGAGGACTCTTGGTCGCCGCCATGATCGGAAGCTCCTTCCTCAGGGAGAGTTCAATGATCATCACCGAGGAAGAGCGTCTGAACGATGTCATCAATCAGGAAATCGTACACCTACAGTAACCTCGTAGGTGTACCCAACTTCCCATCATCCTTACTTGGGTTGCGGTCTGATCTGGTCGGTGAAGGAGTCGAAGGTGTGGATCTTCTCAAGCGGAAGGCGGATTCTCTTGCCCTTCTCACTCTCCAGATGTTTTTCATTCAACGATGAGCTGTCCCCAGGATACCCAACCACCAGCATGATCATGAGCGTATCCTCATCTGCGATATTGAGGATCTTTTTCGCCTCATCCGCGTTGAAACCGGCAATGGGGTGGACGTACAGGCCCTCAGCGACTGCTTGGGTCTGATAGGCCATAGCCGCCATGCCCAGTTCAAATGGGGCGAAATCACGGTTGCCCAACGTCATGCCCCATGACTTGTTGGTGACAACTGCCGTGATGGCTGGCGCCTTCAATGCCCAATAGTTGCCTGGTGAAAGCGTCTTTCTCAGCTTTTCGAGCACCTCACTGTCAGTGACCGTCACAAAGCGCCACGGTTGGTTGTTCATGGATGAGGGGGCGGTATGTGCTGCTTCGACCAAGCGCACAAGGATATCCTTTTCTACAGGCTTGGCATCAAGTGCACGATAGGCTCTTCTGTCATTGATTGCTTGCAATACTGGCATAGTCTTCCTCCATTGATGGTTTCAAGATACTACAATTTGGCTTTCCTGTGTGCGAATGAAAGAGTGAATGAATCAAGTTGACATATTCTTCGGGGGCAAGGGGTTGTGTTGTTTTGTATTGGGTGAAAAAATGAATACAATCATACAGAGGGGGAAGCGTGATGAAGGCGTTGGTGGTATATGACTCTGCATACGGGAATACTGAGGCAATAGCAAAGGCAATCGGAGGGGCATGTCAAGCGATCGTGCTCCGAGTGGGGGAGGTGAAACCTGATCATCTCGAGGGGTTGGATTTTCTGATCGTCGGTTCTCCGACCCAAGCCTTCCAGAGCCTGCCGTCGGTCAAGGCTTTTCTGAAGAACCTTCCGGCGGGAAGTATCAAGGGAGTGAAGGTTGCCTCCTTTGATACCCGGGTGGATGTGAAGCAAGTCGGCAACCGATTTCTTACCTTCCTGGTGAGACTGTTCGGGTATGCTGCCGAACCGATCATGAGCGCCTTGGTGAAAAAGGGAGGGGTATGCGCTGGAGAGCCCATCGGATTCATCGTCAGCGACAAGGAAGGACCTTTGCTGGATGGTGAGATCGAGCGTGCCATCCAATGGACCACCGCATTGGTCGGATGAAACAGCAAGGGTATTTTCGCAGTGGGTTGGCCTCATTGCCTTTCTGCTTTCACTCCATCATCCGGAGGACCCAACCGATCTGGTGGTGACCGTCGAGGCGGATGACTATTTCTACAGTCCCGAACTATTCAGGGAGACTGCCGCCGGCATTCCGAATGCCAGGCTTTGCCTGTATGCACACATGGCCCACCCAGCTCGGGGGAAGCGGTTCAGGGAGGATGTCTTGCAGTTTCTCAGGGAAGGAGTGTGAGGATACAAAAAAACGGGGAAGGCTTTGCCTACCCCGTCTGTAAAAACCCACAACCTTAGTCGCGGGGAGAGAAGTCAGACTTAGGAGCTCCGCAGAGAGGGCATACCCAATCCTCGGGAAGGTCTTCAAAGGCTGTTCCGGGTTTGATTCCGTTGTCGGGATCACCTACAGTCGGGTCGTACACATACCCGCAAAGATCGCATTCATACTCTTTCATGATCGTTTCCTCCTGCTATTCAGCATAGCGATTTTCGTGATGGGGGGCAAGAAAAATATTATTGGTACAAGGCCAGGATCTTGTT
>Ga0172377_10004180_pt1 | contig 14883 bp, 12 predicted proteins | sample Pumphouse3metaG_FD_119749 | JGI IMG/M metagenome (GOLD analysis project Ga0172377, IMG submission 119749) | Leachate microbial communities from a municipal landfill in Southern Ontario, Canada - Pumphouse #3 metaG | ecosystem: Engineered > Solid waste > Landfill > Unclassified | place: Canada... | reverse complement strand
ATGCAAAACTAAATAACATATTTCCTCCTTAAATTTTTTCAAAAAAAAACTTCTGTAAATATGAAATCATATCTACAGAAGCCATCATCTTTCTCAAGCATTTTAAAATTTAAATTCTATTAAAACTTAAATTTTTTAGGAGAGCCTCATCTCCTATCATTTTTAATATAAGTTATTATAACTAATTTTCTATATTTTTTCAACTTATATTTTAACTTTATTTTCCTTTCTTTTTTCCACTCTGTCTACAATTAAAGAACAAACAAGATCTCCTGTTACATTAACAGTAGTTCTTCCCATATCAACTATTCTATCTACTGCCATTATAAGACCAATCCCTTCTAGAGGTAAACCAACTTGAACTATAACCATGGATAACATAATTGTACCTACCCCTGGAACTCCTGCTGTTCCTATTGAAGCAAGAACTGCTGTTAGTACAACTACAAAGTAATCATTTGTAGTTAAACTTACATTATATAACTGAGCTATAAATACTGTAGCAACCCCTTGCATTATAGCAGTTCCATCCATATTTATTGTAGCTCCTAGTGGAATTGTAAAAGCACAAACTTTTTCAGATACATTAAATTTTTCCTTTAATAATTTTATATTTAAAGGTATACAAGCTGCACTACTAGCTGTTGAAAAAGCAAGAGCTATCGATTCTAAAATATTCTTAAGAAAGTTTATTGGACTTTCCTTTGCAATTAAACGAAGCAATATTTGATATGTTACAAGGGCATGAAATATTAATATTAAATAAGTAACACCTATAAATGCTCCTAAGGGTTTCATTGCACTCCATCCTAAAGTAATAAAAGTTTTACCTATTAGCCCAAAAATTCCAAATGGAGCTAATTTCATTATTATTTCCACCATTTTTAACATTAATTCATTTGCTTCTTGAAATATATTTTTAATTTTTTGTCCTTTTTCACCAATTACAGTAAGAACAATACCAACCATTATTGCAAAAAAAATAACTTGCAACATATTCCCTTCCACTAAAGCTTTAAATGGATTTTTAGGAATAATATTAAGTAAAACATCAACAAAAGAACCTGCCTCTTTAGCCACAAACTTTGTTTGTTGTAAATTTTCTATTATAATTCCTTTTCCTGGATTAAATATATTAGCTCCGAATATTGCACAAATTATTCCAAGAGCTGTTGTGCTCATAAAAAATATAATAGCTTTAACTCCTATACTTCCTAACTTTTTAACATCATTCATAGCAGCTGTACCATTTACTAAAGATACAAATACTAATGGAACTATTATCATTTTTATAAGTCTTAAAAAACCTTGTCCTAATATCTGAAATAGAAATCCTAAAACATATTTGCTTACAATTACATTTTCTTTAAATGGATATAGCAATGCCCCTACCAGAATCCCTGAAATCAAACCAATAAAAATCTTATGAATCGTTTTTAATTTTTTCATAAATATCCCCCAAAATAATTTTTAAAAATACTTATGTATACACTAGTATTTATGAATTAAAGTTTATCATAACTCTTTTTTTTAGTCAACATACATTTACTAATTAAATATTATTTTTTAAAAAAATCTTGCATTTATCATTTGAATAATCTATAATCTAAAGATATAATTTTTAAATTGTTAAAACATTTTATTTATCTAAGGGAGGATATATGGTTTTTATTTCGTCAATGGTAGATTTTCTTAATAATATTTTATGGTCTTACGTTCTTATAATATTATTAATTGGTGCTGGGTTGTTATTTTCTTTTCAAACTAAATTTGTACAATTCAGATTATTAAAAGAAATGGTTATACTTTTAAAGGAAGGAACTGGAGGAGTCAAAAATGGTGTTTCATCATTCCAAGCTTTCTGTATAAGTACTGCTTCTAGAGTTGGTACTGGTAACCTAGCTGGTGTTGCTCTAGCAGTTGCAATTGGTGGTCCTGGAGCAGTTTTTTGGATGTGGCTTATAGCTTTATTAGGAGCAGCTTCAGCCTTTGTTGAATCAACTTTAGGTCAACTTTACAAGGAAAAACGTGGAGACAACTTTGTTGGAGGTCCTGCATACTATATTGAAAAAGCTCTTAACTTAAGATGGCTTGGAGTTACTTTTGCAATATTGATATCTATAACTTACGGATTAGTTTTTAATTCTGTTCAATCAAATACTATTTCATTTGCTTTTAATAGAGCATTTGGAATTAGCAGAGGTTACGTTGCAGTTATTCTATTTATAATGACTGGTTTAATAATATTTGGAGGAATCAAAAGAATTGCAGGGGTTGTATCTAAAATAGTTCCTATTATGGCAGTTCTTTACGTTTCTGTTGTATTTGTTATCCTAGCTATGAATATTACAAAAATACCTGGAATATTTATGCTTATAATATCCGATGCCTTTGGACCAAAACAATTTGCTGGTGGAGCAATTGGTATTGCTATGATGCAAGGAATTAAAAGAGGGTTGTTCTCTAACGAAGCTGGTATGGGTAGTGCCCCTAATGCTGCAGCAACAGCTCATGTATCACATCCTGTTAAACAAGGGCTAGTTCAAACTTTATCTGTTTTCACAGATACTATGATTGTTTGTTCTTCCACTGCTTTTTTAATATTAGTTACTGGAACATATAAAAATTCTGATCTTTCTGGAATTCAACTTACTCAAGAAGCTCTTACTTCACAAATTGGAAGTTCTGGATCAATATTCATCGCAGTTTGTATCTTCTTATTTGCTTTCAGTTCACTTATTGGAAACTATTATTATGGAGAAGCTAATATTCAATTTCTTTCAAAAAATAAATTATATTTAAATTTATATAGACTTTCTTGTTTACTAATGATAGCCTTTGGAAGTGTTGCTAAACTTGGCTTTGTATGGAACTTAGCAGATTTATTTATGGGTCTTATGACTATAATAAATATTTATGCAATAATCAGACTTGGAAAAATTGCTAAGCTTTGTCTTGATGATTATTTATCTCAAAAAGCACAAGGTAAAAATCCAGTATTTAAAGCTAAAAATATTGGTTTAACTGAACATGTTGATTGTTGGAAATAGAGAAATTAAAATTTAAGTTTAAATAAAAAGAGTTATTTCTAAAAAAGATTTAACTCTTTTTAATTTTTTTGTTATACTATTAATACTATAAAAATTTTAAGGAGAAATAAATTTATGAGTATTTTAGATGTTAAAAACGTAACACATGGATATGGTTCTAGAACCATTCTAGAAGATGCTTCTTTCCGTCTTTTAAAAGGGGAACATGTTGGTCTAGTTGGTGCTAATGGAGAGGGTAAATCAACATTTTTAAATATAATAACTGGCTCTCTTGTCCCTGACGAAGGAAGTATAGAATGGTGTAACCATATAACCACTGGGTATCTAGATCAATATAGTACTTTGGAAAAAGGAAAAACTATTCGTGATATTCTTCGTTTTGCATTTAATTATATGTTTGAATTAGAAAAAGAAATGTTAGAACTATATGATAAAATGGGAAATTGTGATCCTGATGAAATGGATAAACTAATGGAAGAAGTGGGAGAAATACAATCTATATTAGAAAGTTCTGATTTTTATTCTTTGGACTCTAAAATAGAAGAGTATGCTGCAGGATTGGGACTAATTGAAATTGGTCTTGATAAAGATGTTAGTGAACTTTCTGGAGGACAAAGAGCTAAAATTTTACTTACTAAGGTACTTCTTGAAAATCCTATGATATTAATACTAGATGAGCCCACTAACTTTTTAGATGAAAATCATATTTTTTGGCTTAAAAACTTTCTGAAAAATTATGAAAATGCTTTTATTTTAGTTTCACATGATATTCCTTTTTTAAATGAAGTTACAAATGTTATTTATCATGTTGAAAACGCTAATCTTACACGTTACACTGGAGATTACTATGAATTTATGAAAATGCATGAATTGAAAAAAAGACAAATAGAACAAGCTTATAAAAAGCAACAAAAAGAAATTGCACATCTAAAAGACTTTATTTCAAGAAATAAAGCTAGAGTAGCCACTACTAATATGGCTAAGGATAGACAGAAAAAATTAGATAAAATGGACATTATTGAAATTTCTAAAGAGAAAATTAAACCCTCTTTTAATTTTAAAATAGCTAGAACTCCAAGTAGAGAAATTGTTATTGCCAAAGATTTAATAATCGGATATGACGAGCCACTTACTAAAGTACTAAATTTTTCCATTGAACGTAACCAGAAAATAGCTATTAAAGGTGTTAACGGTCTTGGAAAATCAACTCTTTTAAAAACACTTCTAGGAAAAATAAAATCTATTTCAGGAGAAGTTGAACATGGACAATTTTTAGAAACTGGATATTTTGAGCAAGAAGAAGATATTAAAGGAATAACAGCACTAGATTTTATTTGGAACGAATTTCCAAGTTTAACAAACTATGAAGCAAGAGGTGCCCTTGCAAAATGTGGACTGACAAAGGATCATATTACAAGCCAAATTCAAGTCTTATCTGGGGGAGAAAACGCTAAAGTTCGTTTATGTAAGCTAATGTTGAGAGAATCTAATTTTTTAGTTCTAGATGAACCTACCAATCATCTTGATGTTGATGCTAAAAATGAACTAAAAAGAGCTTTACAAGAATTCAAAGGAACTATTCTTTTAGTTAGTCATGAACCTGAATTTTATATGGATATTGCTACAGATATTTGGAATGTTGAAGACTGGACAACTAAAATAGTATAAAAAAAAAAGACTTTTCAGTCTTTTTTTTTATTTACAAATTTTATTAAAATCCTCTATAAATAATTGTATATTTTCTTCCTTTGTTGCCCAAGATGTTACAAAACGAACAATTGATCTATCATTATTATATTTTCCTTGAATTTCATATTTATATTTTTTCTCCAATTCTTTCAGTATTTTATTTGGAATAACGACAAACAATTGATTTGTAAATGAATCCATATATAATTCCATTTTATTTTTCAAAAAATTTTCTTTTAATTTTTTAGCCATCAAATTAGAATGTTTTCCTATTTCCCAATATAAATTTTCTTTAAATAATTCATTAAATTGAATTCCTAATAATCTTCCCTTAGCAAATAAAGCTCCTCTTTGTTTAATACTATATTGAAATCCCTCTATTAATTCTCCATTGAAAAATATAACTGCTTCTCCAAAATAAGCTCCACATTTTGTTCCACCAACATATAAAACATCACAAAGATCTTTATAATCTTCAAATAAAATATCATTATCTTCAGATGTTAAAGCTGATGCTAATCTTGCTCCATCAATAAATAAATATAAGGCATTTTCTTTACAAAATTCAAATAAAGATTTTAATTCTTCTTTTTTATAAAGAACTCCTAATTCATTTGGATTAGATATATATACCATCTTAGGCTCTACATTATGAGCATCAGTATGACAAGATAACATATTTTTTACTAATTGGGAATTTAATTTTCCATCTTTTGTTCCTATTAATCTTACTTTATGGCCAGTAGATTCAATAGCACCTGTTTCATGAGAATTTATATGACCTGTTTCTGCTGAAATTACAGCTTGATAAGGTCTTAATATATGAGATATTACTGTTAAATTAGTTTGTGTTCCCCCAACTAAAAAACGAATATGACAATTTTCACTTTTTAATTTTTTTTTCATATTTTTATATGCTTCAAAAGTATATTCATCTTCACTATAACCATCTGTTTGAATTAAATTACTTTTTAATAACATATCCATTATTTGAGGATGGGCTCCCTCACTATAATCATTTTTAAAACTTATCATATTAATCTCCTCCTAATTTATACGTTTAAATATAGTTTAAGTATATTATGTTTAAAACTTTTTGTAAAGAATTTTATAAAAACATTGTATATAATAGAAAAACAATTTATAATAATACATATACAATGAGGAGGAGTTTATGACTTTAGAAGATATTTTTAAATTAGATGGAACTATTATTACTGAGGAACAAGTTAATAAAATTATGCAAAGTGAATTTATTGCATTTTTTCAAAACTGTGGTGATAGTGGATTAAAAATAGGCTATACTTGGGCTATTTTCACTTTAACAGATGGTAAAGAAGTTAATATTTACTGTAAAACTGTTTAATTAAAAAGGAGATTTTATGAAACTCATAGTAAGTGATTTAGATGGTACTCTTTTAAATAACCAAAGAGTAATTTCAGAAGAAACAAAAAAAATTCTAAATAAACTAAATCTTAAGGGAATTGATTTTGCATTTGCATCTGGAAGAGGAATTGAATCAATTATTCCATATAGAAACTTTTTAGGAATAAATTCCTATTTTATTTGTAATAATGGGGCTAGTATTTATGATAAAAATGAAAACCTAATTTATGAAAGCCCCATTGATGAAGAAAATGTTAAGAAACTTATAGGATATTTCAGAGAAAATAATATTAATTTTAATGGATTTTATAAAGATGAATTATTTATTGATAACTGTAATAAAAATAAAGTTGTAACTTTAGAAAATCAGTACAAAATTGTTGAACTTGAAAAAATGAAACATTTCCCTAAAATGATAAAACTAATAATCAAAGGAAATGAAGATTTTATAATTTCATTAAAAAAAGAAATGGTAAATTTGTTTTCTGAATTTTTGGACATTACTATCTCCCACCCAACTTGTTTAGATATTGTTAGTATCAAAGCTACAAAGGGAAATGGAATCAAATTTATCTCTAAGGAATTAAATATTTCAACAAGTGATATTATGGCCTTTGGAGATGGGGGAAATGACTTAGATATGTTAAAAACTGTAGGACATCCTGTTATTATGGAAAACAGTACTTCTGAGCTTAAGAATTCTATTAAAAATCAGACTCTTTCTAATATGAACGACGGAGTTGCCTATTATTTAAAGAAATATTTTTCATTATAAAAAAATCCTTTAGTGTAATTAGCTAAAGGATTTTTAATTTAATATAACTTATTTATTTTAATATAATCTAAGACTTCCTTTTTTAAAGAATTTTTACAGTTTTTACCTTTATGTAAATTTTCTCTAATTTCGCTTGAAGAAACATCATAATAATCATTTTCTATTTCTATGATATTTTTTGATTTAACAGCGCTAGTATATCCCTTTCTTTTTAAAACTACTACCTTAGATAAATTTAAAATATCTTTATAATTTTTCCATTCATCAAAATAAGCTGCTGAATCTTCCCCAATAATTTCAAAATATTCATGTTCTTTCCCATATTTTTTAATAATTTTTTTTAAAGTATCATAGGTATAAGAAATTTCATCTGAATCTATTTCAATTCTAGAAATTTCGATCTTCTCTATATTTTCAAAAGATACTTTACATAAGTTATACCTTTCTTCTCCATCTAAAAGATTATTTTTCCCATGGCATGCAGTACCTACTGGTATTATAATCAACTTATCTAAATTCAATTCTTCTATAACTAACTTTGATATATTCTCATGTCCATAATGAGGAGGATTAAAACTTCCCCCATAGATACCTATTTTCATAATTCTCTCCATTAATTTTCAATTTCCATAATAGATTCTATTAATTCCTTTTGATTTCTTGCACTTTTTATCATTTCTCTATTATTTTTACTTCTAAAAATTTTAGCTAATTGTGAAAGTAAAATTAAATATTCTGAACTTTTTTCCTTTGGAGCTCCAACTAAAATAACTATTTTAATTGGTTCGTTATCTAAGGAGTCATATAGCATTGGTTCTTCTAAAAGACCTATTGCTATTATCAAATCTTTTAATCCCTCTCCCCTTGCGTGAGGAATAGCTATTCCCATACCTATACAAGTGCTTCCTATTTTTTCTCTCTCATATAAATTATTTAAAAATTCAGATTTATCAGTTATTAAATTTGTATTATTATTTATAAGTTCAACTAATTCATTAATAATTTCTAATTTTGTAGGTTTTCCTTTTATAATTCTTATTAATTTACTATTAAAATAATTTATCATGAATTTCCTCCATTATATAAATAATTTATTTAAAATTTCTTTTTCTATTTCATCAATAACTTCTTGATCTTTTAGGCTGAATTTATCTATTTTCCCCATTAAAATTGAAATATATTTTTTTTCTTCTTTATACTCAAAAGAATTTAAAATTTTAAAATATGAAATTATTTTAAACCCTTCCTTTGTCATAAATTTTTCTTTATTTTTTATTATTTTTTCTTTTATAGTTTCTTTAGATACTGATGAATCATTAGCATATTCAAAATCATGAAAATCTGTTCTCATTTTAGTAACATAACACATTACTAAATCCATAACTATGTCAATATAACCATATTTTTTGAAATATTTTCTCATTGAATAAACTTGTATTCCTTTATTAAAATCCATGTTATCCATAAGAGTATAATTAAATAATGTTTTGAAAAATTTTTCTTCATCTCTAAAATACATTTCTTTGCAATAGGGTAAAATATGTTTATAACTTCCCTTTGCAATTAATTTCAATATATTTTTATCAATTTTTTCATTACTTTCACTTGTCATTCTTGAAATTGATCTTATTTCTTTATCCTCAGACTCTTTGTAGAAATTCATAGAATAATTTATAAACTTTTCAATATCTTCAACAAAAACTGCTGCTGGTATTATATTATTGAATTCTTTCCTTGTTATTTCACCATTTTTTTTTAAAGTAAAGTAGGCATTTTCTCTAAAAAATCTCCCATTCTCTTTTAAAAAATCATTCTTGCTTTTGAAATCTAACATTTGTTCCTCCCTTAAAACATTCTAAAGAATTATTCTCTAAAAAATCAAATTCTATTTTTAGAACATATAAATTTTCCCATTCTATATCCTTTGGAATTTTAACTATATCTTTTTCAGTTGTAATTACATAACTAGCGTTTATCTCCTTAGCTCTTTTTTTTATTAAAGCTATATCCCTATCCTTAAAGGAATGGTGATCCAAAAAATCAATTCTTTCTATATATTTAGGATTTAGAGAAATTACAGTTTTCTCAAAATTCAAAGGATTTGCAAGACCTGAAAATAAAAGAACTCTTTTATCTTTTACCCAAAATAATGGTTTCATATTCCCTTCTATGTCATAAAGACATTTTATTCCATGTCTAGCCACAGAAACTGGCTTCCCATATTTACCTCTCAAAAATCTTTTCAATTTATTTAAATCTCTCTCTGCTATTAGGTCAGACTTCGTTATTATAAACTCAGATCCTCTTTTAGCTGCAGAATCAAATTTTTCTCTTAAAGTGCCCTTTGGTAAAAGAGCATTCCAACCAAAAGGATTAGTTGCATCAATTAAGACTATATCCCAATTTCTAAAAAATTTTCTATGTTGAAACCCATCATCTAATATTATAGTATCAACATTAAACTTTTCTTTAGCTAATTTAGCTGCTTTGTATCTATCTCTACCAACTATTATTGGAACTTTTAAGTTTAATGCATGAATATAAGGTTCATCTCCACTTTCTAATGAAGTAACAAATATTTCTTTTCCATCAGAAACCACTAGGGGATCTATTTTTCGTTTTCCTCTATAACCTCTTGAAATAACAGCTACTTTTTTCCCTTCACTTGTTAATTTTTTAGCAAAATATTGTACTGCTGGAGTTTTTCCTGTCCCTCCAACTGTTATATTTCCTATACATATAACAAATAAATCTTCTATTTTATTTATTTTTAAAATTTTCCTATCATACAACAAATTTCTCAAACTTGTAATAAGAAAATACAAATATGACAATATCTTCATCCTTACCTCTTTTAATAATTTCTTTCTATCCTTACATTTTACCTTTAATTTAGTTGAAATGCAAAAAAAAATTATTTTAATTTTTTTGTATTATAATTTAACTGGTACAATTTTAGAAATACCTATCTTTTTATTCATTGTAACTCCAAATAAACTATCTGAAGATCTCATCGTCTCTTTATTATGAGTTATTAAAATAAATTGTGACTTATCTGTAAATTCTTTTAATTTGCTAATAAGTTTTTTTGTATTTTTTTCATCTAAAGCTGCTTCAATTTCATCAAGAAATGTAAATGGACTTGGTTTATACATAAATATAGCTATTATAAAGGCTATGGCAACCATTGATTTTTCTCCACCTGATAATAAGGTCAAAGACTGCCTCTTCTTATCTTTAAACTTAACATATATTTCAACACCACAATTTTCATAGTCCTCTTCATTAACAAGTGTAAGATTACCCTCTGAATTATCAATTGTTTCCATACACATAAAATTAAAATTTTGATTAATATTTTCATAGGCATCAAAAAATCTCTTTTCTATATTAGCTGAAATATCTTCTATGACTTCCAATAAAGAATTTTTACTGTTTTCCAAATCATCCTTTTGATTTTTTATAAATTTATATTTTCTATCTAATTCTTTAAACTCTTCAACTGCAAGTAAATTAACAGTTTCAAAAAATTTGAGTTTGTTATCTAAATACTTTATTTTCTCCATAGAAACTTTATAATTATTTCTATCAACTTTTATGTTATGAATAATCTCTTCTAAATCGTTTAACCTTTCATTTAAAAGTTTTAATTCTTCCTCATAGCTTATCAATCTTTCTTTTTCTGTCTTTAAATGCTCTTCTTCTTTATATATAAGATTTTCATTTTCTTTTATTTCTATCATATATTCTTTTTCTTTAACATCTAAAAGTTCATTTTTCTCTTTCATAACTTGTAAATTAATATTTTCTTTATCAAATTGAACATTTTTTTCTTCTCTTTCTAAATCAATTCTTTTTAAATTATCCTTTAGTTTCTTCACTCCATCTAAAAGTTTTGAAATTCTTTCTTTTATAAATATTTCATTTTCTTCCAATTCCAACTTTTCTTTATTATTGTTATTAATATCATTTTTTATTGTTACTATTCTATCTTTACTATTTAAAAACTTTATTTTCATATCAGAAAATTCATCTTTTAATTTTATTAAAGAATTATTTACTTCTTCTAATTCCTTTGATTTTTCATTAATGTCATTTTTTATTTCTTCTGTTTTCTTTTCAGTATCTTCTTTCTTAGCACTTGAACTTTCTATTTTTTTCTTATATTCCTTTGCATAATTTTCTTCTTCTTCTTTTTCTGATAAATAAATATTTTTGTCTTTTAATAATTTTTCTTCCTTTAATTTTAAACTTTCAAATTCTTCATGATAAATTTTTAAATTCTTTCTTAAATTTTCAATTAATATATCTAATTCGTGAGTTTTATTTTCTAATTCTTCTATTTTTTTTGAATATTTTTCTTGCTTTATTTTATTGTCATTTATTCTTAATGTTAATTCTGTTAATAACTTTTCTAACCTTTTAGATTCTTTTCTTCTTTCAAACATCTGGGAAACAGCTGAATTTCTATTACTTCCACCTGTTATTCTTCCTGAACCACTTATATATTCCCCTTGTAAGGTTACAATATTACCTGAAAATAAATTCTTTCTAGAAATATCAACTGCAATATCTATATTTTCAACAACAAGTAAATTAGAAAGCACCATATCTATTACTTTTTTATATTTCAAATCATAATTTATTAATTCTGAACCTCTACCTACAATCCCTTTAATTTTAGGAATATTCTTTTTTCCAAAGGTTTTAATTGTATCTAAAGCCAAAAATGACGCCTTTCCAACTTTTCTTTCCTTTAAAATATTAATACATTTTTTAGCTACCCCACTATTTTCAACAACTATATCCTGTAAATTTCCTGAAATAGAGGCTTCAATTGCTTTTTCATATTTTTCTGGAACTTTAATAATTGAAATAAGAGCTCCTTCAACACCCTTTATTCCCTCATTTAATATTTCTTTTACACCTTTATAAAAACCTTCATTATTTTCTTCAAATCTCAAAATTTGTTCATATTTTCTTCTGTTACTAATTTCTTCTCTTTCGTCTCGTCTAAGTTCTTCGGCACTTCTATTTGATTCTATGCTTACCATTGAAATTTCTTCTTCACAACTTTCTTGCTTTTTTGATGTCTCTGATAACTGTTCTTTTTTTTCTAATCCATTTTTTCTAGCTGATTCTTTTAAATTTTCATTTGATTTTATTTTTTCATCTATTTCAAACAAATCTCTTTCTATGGCTTTTATTCTAGAATTACTACCTTTCATTCTTTTTTCTGAATTTTCAATATCATTGGATTGTTGTAATTTCATAACTTCATAATCTAATATCTTTCTTTTATTTATCTCTATTTTTTTTTCTATTTCTATTTTGTTTGCATCTTTTATTTTTATATTATCTTCAAACTTAGAATAATTTTTTTCTCCAGATTTTATATTAAATTCTAACTTTTTTCTTTCTTCATTTAATATTTCAAGTCTATTTAAATTTTCTGCTTTTTTATTTAAAATAACTTTTAGAGTTTCTTCTTTTTCTTCAAGTTCTCTATTATAAGATTGTGATCTTTCTGATAATTTAGTTTTCTCATTTTCAAAATTATTAATTAAATCTTTTAGCTCTTCATTTTTATCCAATGAATCTTTTATTTCTTTTTTTATTTTTTCCTTATCCAAAATAATTTCAGATAAAAGCTTTTCTTTATTTCTTTTTTCTTCTTCTAATATACTTTTATTTTTAGAAATATTTGTAACTTTTTCCTTGGAAATTTCTATATTATCTTTATTGTTTTCTATTTCATAAAATATAAGTCCTTTACTTAAGGAATCCCTTTCTTTTTTTAATTCTAAAAAAGCTAGTGCCTTATCTGCTTGTTTTTTTATCTTAATTCTATTTTCATTAGTTTCGTTTAATATTAATTCTATTTTCTCAACTTCATTCGTTACATTGATTAATTTTTTTTCAGATTCTAATTTTCTTGTTTGATATTTTTTTACTCCTGCTGCTTCTTCTATTATTTCCTTTATTTCCTTTTTAGAAGATGAGATAATCCTTTCTACTTTTCCTTGTCCAATAACAGAGTAAGCTGATTTACCAACTCCTGTATCCATGAATAGATCACTGATATCTCTTAATCTAGATTTTTTATCATTAATTAAATATTCATTTTCACCTGTTTTATGAAGCTTTCTAGTTATTTTAACTACTTCACTTTCTATTTGGAAAAATTTATCTTTATTATCTATTGTTAGTGAGACTTCAGCATAAGAAGCTCCATTTTTTTTAGCTTCCCCTGAAAATATAACATCTTTACTCTCTTTAGCTCTAATATTTTTATAGGATTGCTCCCCTAAAACCCATAATATTGAATCTAATATATTAGATTTTCCTGATCCATTTGGACCAACAATTGAAGTTATACCACCACTAAAATCTATTTTTATTTTTTCTCCAAATGATTTAAATCCATATATTTCAACACTTTTTAAATACATTGGCTCCCTCTCTTATAGTATATATTTGTCTAAATCTTCCTCTTTAAATTTATCTTTAAATGTTTTTTCAATATATTTCTTGTCAATGGTAATTTGTTTTATCTCTGTAAATGGTGCTTCAAACATAATATCTTTAAGTAAAAATTCCAAAACTGTAGAAAGTCTTCTCGCTCCTATATTTTCTTCGTGTTCGTTTAGATATATAGAGAATTCAGCTATTTTTGCAATTGCCCCCTTAGTTACTTTTAGCTCTACATTATCAATTAAAAGCATTTCTTTATATTGCTCTATTAAATTATAATCTATATTTGTTAATATTTTTATAAAATCTTTTTCTGTTAAGTCTTCCATTTCAGTTACTATTGGAAATCTCCCTTGTAATTCAGGCATAAGATCTGAAAATTCTACATCTGAAAAAGCTCCTGCAGCTATAAACAACATATGATCTGTTTTAACTGGCCCATATTTTGTCATAACCGTTGTTCCTTCAACTATAGGAAGTATATCCCTTTGAACTCCTTGTCTAGAAACATCACTTCTTCCATTATTTTCACTCTCAACTATTTTATCTATTTCATCAATAAATATTATTCCATCTTCTTCTGCAGACTTAACTGCCTCTATATTTATCTCATCTATATTTATATTTTTATCAATTTCTTCATTTGTTATAATTTCTATAGCATCTTTTACACTCACCATTGTTTTTTTAGATTGTTTCCCATCAAAATTTGACATTATACTTTCTATTATAGGTCCCATGTCTCCATCTGATTTATTTCCTATAACCTCAACAACCGGCCCTTCTATATTCCCTCTTCCAACTGGTTTGTTTATTTCTATAACTTTGTCATCATGAACACCATCTTTTATTTCATTTATTAATTTAAGCTTACTATCCCCATTTATAACAGCTAATTTATCTATTTTTTTAGCAACTTTTTCTACAGCTATATTAAAATATTTTTTTCTTAAAATATCTACTTTCTCTTTTCTTAACTTTCTAATTGTAATAGCAACTAAATCTTTAATTATACTTTCAACATCTTTTCCAACGTATCCTACTTCTGTATATTTTGTAGCTTCAACCTTGATAAATGGTGAATCAGTTATTTTTGCCAATCTTCTTGCTATTTCTGTTTTTCCAACTCCTGTTGATCCTATTAGAATTATATTTTTAGGAGTTATTTCCCTTCTCATAATTTCATTTTTAATTGATTTTCTTCTATATCTGTTTCTTAATGATACTGCTACATTTTTTTTTGCTTCATCTTGAGAAACAATATATTTATCTAATTCTTCAACTATTTTTTTAGGAACTAAATTTCTTTCTATCATTTATTGTATCTCCTCTCTGTATATAAATTTTTTTATTTTTACATATTATTGTACCATAATTTTTAAATAAAAACATCTGAAATTCTCAATTTTTCTGTGATAATAAAAATAGACACTGGCTATAAAAACCAGCGCCTATTCAATATATGAATGAAACATACCTAAAATACTATTTAATTGTTCTTCATTTGT
>Ga0172377_10004179_pt1 | contig 14883 bp, 6 predicted proteins | sample Pumphouse3metaG_FD_119749 | JGI IMG/M metagenome (GOLD analysis project Ga0172377, IMG submission 119749) | Leachate microbial communities from a municipal landfill in Southern Ontario, Canada - Pumphouse #3 metaG | ecosystem: Engineered > Solid waste > Landfill > Unclassified | place: Canada... | reverse complement strand
TGAGATGCAAGATAGAGTACAGAGTATGTATACTAATCAAATGCAGGCTAATCATCAACGTTATCAAGAAGCTGGAGCACGTATGGCTGAAGCACGTGCTGAACGTGGACTATATGGCAAGAAAAAGATGAACTGGGGTAGTGCAGTTATGGATGCTGCTTCTGCTGGAATTAGTACAGCAACAGGCTTAATGGGAATAGGAAATCAACGACAAGCTGCTACACAACAAAGAGAGTTGAATGATATAATATTGCAGTATTATAAATCTCTACTTCCCCCAAAATCTACTGCTCAAGGTGCTAATGTAGGAGGGCAATAAAGATGATGCAGAATAGATTAAAAGATCGTGATAGAGGTGGATACACCACTGATAGATACAGACCTCATGATAACTATACCAATGCTTTTAACATGTTAGCACAGATAGGACTTGCTGAGAAAGAAGTAACTAATAGTAGACATAATGCTGCTATACAAGCTGCTAATGCTTATACCGCAAGGAAAGAACAAGAGTTTAAAAGAGACTCATGGCTAACTGAAAGTAAACTGGATCTAAACAAATATTATGCTGGCACAGAAAGCACGATGAGAGATCGAGCTCACTCTATGATTGACTCTTCTATGAAAGATTATGAAGATGAACTCTTAATGAAATTTAAAAAGGAGATGGAACATCTTGAAACCAGATATGGTGGACCTGATGGTGTTCCCCCTGAGGAGCGTAAAGAAATAGAAGATAGATACAATGCTCAATATGGTGACAAAAAAAAAGAAGTAATAAATACTGTTAATAGTCATTTTGCTCAAACGATAGAAAGTATAAGGGATTCTGCTAAAAGAGATACCGATGCTTTTAATATGTTTGATCCTGACTTTAGCTTACCAAAATTTGACTTTGGAGAAGATAATCAAGATTTTATTAAAGCACCTAAAACAATGTTAGACTTCATTAAAAAATATCATTTTAGAGAAAATAATGATAATCCTGTTGAAAACCAATTAGGCGCTGTTGGTTCAACTAATGATAGTGTTGTAGCAGATTATGATGATTTAAATAATCAAAAGAATACTTTGGTAGTAAGAAACAAGAATGTATGGGATAAGAAAATAAAAAAGTATTCTAAAACCCAAAAAGAGGTAGTAGAAGTAGAACCACCTATTAACCTCTCGCTCAACAATAATACAGAAGATGGAAACCCTATTAAGTATCATCCCAACACTAATGTATTAAGGACCCCAACACCTCCTCATGTCGAGAGGAACCCTTTTTGGCAGAATTATAAAGGTAGCCATCAAGGATTCCAGAAGCTTGGTAAAAAATTAGCAAGGTTTTTCTCCACAAAGTTTAACAGAGGAGGGAATATATGAGTAGTAATAAAGTAGAATTACCACTTGATAAAGGCATGTTTGAATCTGAAGAAGATAAACAAAATAATTATATGGAAGAAGAAGCTGCAAATATAGCTGGTGCAATAGCTAATCTTTCATCATACGAAGATCTCTATGAAGATAATTATGAAGCTCAGAAGATGCTTAATTTGATTCATGAGACTATAGAAAGAGGAACTCCAACAAGAGCAAGTATTGCAAGAGAGAAAGCAGATCTTGATAAAAGGATATCAACTTCAACATATGCTATACTGTCTGCAATGTATCTTGCTAAAGCAGGAGTACCTGGTGCTGATCAACTTCTGAAAGATGCTAATGATAAGTACGAACAAATGAAATATGTAAGGTCGTTAATACAAACTAACCCCGAAGAGTACATAGCTAATAAAGTAACTCAAGTAATGAAGAATATGGATACATTTACACAAGGTGCAGCATACTTAGTCGGTACAATGAAGAGAGATAAAGCTCAAGCATTTACCTCAGCTGCACAAGGTGTACAAGTTCAAGCTCAAAAACAATTAGAATCCTTAACACGAATGCACCAAATACTTGGTGATGAAAAAGAAAAACTTTGGAATCAATTGACCAGTATAAGAGGTGATAAGAAGCAAGCTGGATCCTCTGCAGGTAAGAGAACTATGGGCGAATTACAGTCTCAAATAGAAGCACTGGATAGAGATATGGATGCTATAAGAATTAGCTTTAAGGATATAATGGGTGTGTATAAAAAGAAATAAAGGAAAGAGATATGAGTAGAGAAGAACGAATAGGTCAAGTGTATAATGAACTACTTGACACTGTTAAAATGGATGATTACAAGTCAGTGTCTGGGACAGGTGCTATACTCACATACTCTGCAATAGCTAATCATAGTCAGTTAGGAATGACTGCTTCTGAGGCTAAAAATAATCCCAGAGAGGCTGCACGTAGAGCATTAGCATATAATATTGCTACCTCTATGGTATCTGATTATGATAGATTAAGCCCTATAATAGGAAGCAATAAAGCATATAATGAAATCATGAGTAAATCTAATACTCTTGTTAATGAAATATTAGGTAATGACGGTGAGCATAAAAGAACTATGGCGATACGAAACTTCTCTACTGCTGATGCTGATGGAGATGTTTATATCCGAAGCCTTGAAGGTTCAAGGAAATACTATTCAGAGATTACACATAATGTTAATATAGGTGGGTCAATGGCTCAATGGTCAACAATAGCATTAGGTAATACTATCATTGGTAGTATAGCTACTAAATTGTTGATCGAAGATTCTATTGAAGGTAAACTTAATCCATTATCAAAGAACTTTAGACAAGCTGCACTTAAAGAACATTTCTATACTGCAAGTGCTGAAGATCAAATGCTTGGAGAGATGGGTAGAATGTCTGCTAATGTAGGAGCATTTGTATTACCTATAGGAGAACAGTTTCTATTAGCATACTTAACAGGTGGTGCAACGTCTGCAACAGCCGTAAATACGCTTCGATCCACATGGCTTAACGCTCGTACAGCCTTGACTGCATTAAATGTCGTAAAGAACACATTTGGAGAGTATTCAATGAGTACAGGATTCGCTGATGAATTTAAATTTGGAAGTAAAAAGATGCTTACAACACTCGCAGCTGAATCATTATCACATATTATATCTAATGGATTATCTAAAGCAATGGTGCATAGCACTCCAGGTTTCGGAGATAGGACTACTTTAAGACAATTACTTAGAACTGTTGAGGATACTTCAAGTCCTGGTAGTGGAATAGGAAGAATGTTTCATGTTGCTATGATGCCGATACTTAATCAAGGATTAGAGACTGCGTACGATACTGCAATAGACTATGCTGTATTTAATTCAATTAACTATGCTTCTAATGGACTTGGTTGGGGTGATGCGTTCGGCGAACTCACTATGCAACGATATGTATTCACTAAGATGAATGAGCTGGAAAAAAGAGCAGCAATGGAAGAAGGAAGAGACCCCAGATCATTTGCTTCACTTGTTACAAGTAATGTATGGGATGCGTATAGAAGAAGAGTAGTAAATAATATTGGCATGAACTTCGCACGTAATGTTGTGATAGGTAAACTATCTAAAACTGATCCAAATGCAATAGCTCCTATTCTCACAAAGAAATGGTTTAAGAAGAATGCTCGGGAGTTTAGTCACCTATCTCAACAGAATAAGAAGCTATTTGGCATTGCTAAGTTCACAGCTGACATAACTAATACTATGTATCCTGGAGGGCTTAGAGGCATGGATATGGCTCTTTTAGCCTATAATAAAGATGGTGTACTATCCTTGCGAGGTACTGACCCAGAAGTAGCTGCTCAATTATATTCATCTATGTTTATCTCTCAAGAGTTAGCAACTAATCTAATGTTTAGACTCTTTACTGGTGGGGCGAATACAGCACAGGATACATTTATGTCTCGTGCATTCGCTGTCTCAGCAAATAATATACATGATATAGCAGATATATTAGGAGGTAGATCTCCTCTCCCTTATGGTGTTAATATCGCAGCAAGAGGTGCAGTTAATCTTGCTATGCTTGAAGATAATATACATCTTGATCGTGATAACTATGATGACTTTGCTAATACAATGGAGACATACTTACGAACTCATCGTGGAGTAACTGAACATAATAAAGCTCTCGCGAAGCAATCATATGAGTATCTTAAGCGTATCCATATAGGAGACAATGATGATGCTTCACGTGAGTTCTCTCATAGAATGAAAAACATTATCACAAGTGTTCTTAATGTTGATTTAGATAAGACTCTTAAAGATGGAGATATACAGATTAATGATGAGATGTTTGGTGGACTATATAATGCTACCAAAGAATCATTAACATTTTTTGGTAGAGATAATACAATCGATTCAATAAACACATTACGTACACTATATGATAACTATCAGAATTCAACATTAACCCCAGGAGAACAGTCTGTATTTAATGGCGTAATGGGTGGAATAAAGCAGCAAGGAATTGAGAATCCTAATACACTATTTGACTTAGTTGCGTCAGCACAAGGACTTGATCCTGACATTGTACGTACTCTTATTGGTGAGTCAGCAGGGGTTACTGCTCAAAGAATATTAGCTTCTTTACCTGGTACTCCTGAATCAACAACAGGCGATGATTATGAAATAATGAATACAACTATACGAGAGTTAAGAACATCTATGGTTGATCTCATTATTAATAAATTAGATATCGCTAAAGCAGTTGCATCTAATCAATCAATGAAGAAAGAGATTAGAATACAAGAAGCATTCCAAGCACAGCATGAAGCTATCACTATGATGAAACTTATAGGGCACAGGATAAATGGAGTTCAGTATGATAGTATTCTTAAGAGGTTTAAATCAGTTAGTACGGTATTAAACGGCATTGACCAACAATTTGAAACTCATCTTATTAATCGTATTAGCTCAATGTATGATATCCCTTCAGGAGATGTTAAAGGGCTATCAGATATATTAAGTATCATGAGAGTAGATAGGGGTAATAGATCTACTATTGCAGCTTACATTGCAACAGCTGATGCAAATGAAAGAGTATTAGAAGATTTTGTAACTATCTCAGAAAGTGTGGATAACAACTTCTCAAGAAAGCTTGCATTACGTAAAGCTAATGCGATAAGTGTTGTCCCTGTAGAAAATGCAGGTACAACTATCTATATTAACGATGAGGCTATTCATACAAGAGAATTAGATCTTAACCGTAATATTGTAACATTGATTCTTGATGATCCAGATAAGAGCTCAGCATTAACAACTGAAATGATGAGAGGATATGTTGGTACTTATATCAATAAGTTAGCTGATGGATTAAATGTTAAAGAGACTCAAGCTATTAACGATAGGCTTAACAGTCTTCTCATAGGACATAATATTAGAGTTGATTTCACTCCTAACTCTGGTGCTGATAACGATGAAATAAATATTCATATGCCAGATAATTTATCTGTTCAAGAGTATAAAGATATATTAACAACCATAGCAAATGCTTCGATAGCAAGATTAACAAGTAATGAAATAGATGCTCATAATTCGTATAGAGAAGCTAACACAACAGATAGGATACTACATGTTGGAGCGGTAACCATAAATAACAAGACTATACCTATTGATGAAGGAGTCAAGAGGATTAAACAAGTACATGGAGCTATTAACGTTGCACGTATGGCAATAGCAACAGGGTATGACATTGATACTTCCCGAGAGATAGTTGGGAGATACCTTGCTTTAAAGGGAAGGTCTGAATTAAGAAACGATGATTTAATAAACTATTTGTTGGTACATCAGTATCAGGAGAACTCTATTATGAGAACTCTCCAGGTTAAGTTTAGTAGTACAGATAAAGCATATTTGACAGCACTGGCTGCAATCAATAAGACTGGTAAAGTAACACAGTCTGAAAGCATGATGACGATTAGTTTAGAAGAATCTAAGAATATGACTGAGGCTCAAAAAGAATCAGTTACCAGGCTTCTTAACGAGCAAGGTTTTGCAAGATTACCTGCTTCAGGTACAGCATCAATGGGAGGCATGTTCTTCAAGGTAACAGGAGATCAGTCTACTGACCCCAAGAAGATTCAGGCGTATACACGTGCATATAGAGATCTATTAATAAATAATACTACAATTGTTAATAGAGATAATCTTATTGCAGCATTAGCAGAGATTCGTGAGGAATATGATAGAACTTACACTGCTATAGGCAGGCTTGATGAAGGGGGATATAATAATCTATGGAATTTGTTTAGGCAAGATCTTGCTACAAGATTAGGTATTTTTTTTACTCCTGGATCTGAGGAAATCTTTAATCAGTTCTCAATAAAAAGCTTATTTGACCTAACTCTTGGAGTATATAGAGTTCGTGAGAATGGTGCGATGACTGTCAATACAATTGACAGAGATTCATACGAGAAGTTTACAGAGCATTTAACTCATGTATTCGCTACTAATGGATCTGAAATGTTATCTATCACTGGAATGGATGCAAGAACAGTAAACAAAAGACCTGCGGAAGCAGCAGTATATGGAGCTGAACAACGTGAATTAGTTAATGACTTTCGCAATCTTAATTTTACTCCTGCTGAATATGCTGATGTCGATAACTTACTTCACAGCATATTCAATAATCGTAATCTTAGTTATTCAGACAGAATATCAGACAGAGATTTTGCTACAGTATGGGATGACTTAAAACCTATTATTCAATCTCGATATAGCATAAACATAGATGACCCTACATATGCTCCTGCATTCCGCAGAATGGTAAACCATTGGGGAGATAGAGGTCCAGCCATAGAGAAGGGGATAGATGAAGTACTGCATAATTTTGCTAAGCAAATTATTCCACCTTACTTTATGGATGCGGACATAATAGAACTTGCTGAAGGAGCAAGAACAGCTCTTGAAACGTATTCTTATCCTGCAACAGGTGATGCTAATGAACCTGATCCAATAAAAAACATCCATGAAACAATGGCGGATAATATTAACTCAATTTTAAATAATGTTAATCATATGGTACTCGATAATTTTGGTCAAACAGAATCATCTATATCTGGGGTGGATGAGATTATAGGTTCCACTATGCTTGATATAGTAATAAAAGCCTCAAATAGTCTGCCCCAGAATCAACAACCACCAGAAGTGATAACCTTTGTTAGAGCTGCTGAAAGAATGTTAAAAAATATAGACAAAAATCCTGTAGCGAATTTACAAAAACTTGTTAAAGACTCTATTGAAACTCCTGACTCGGTGCCATTTTATCAGATAATTGGGGCAGTTATTGATGCTCAAAATTACTATGTTGAGGGCTCAGCACCTTATAATTATATTCAATCATTTATTGATCAGCTTAACAATGCTATGACTCCCGCAAACAGATTGAGTCCTGATAAGTATGGTCAACGTGACGAAGTGTTTAGGTCATTTAGCACCAAAGAAGTTACTCCAGAAAATTTTTATAAATATATTAGAAGAGATGAAAAGAGTACTCCACAGTCCAAAGAAGCACGTCTTTTAGCAACTGCAGCAATGGATGGACTATTAGTAGCTAATCCTGATTATGATGCTGTTAAACGTGTGAATGCGATGTTCACAGACTATATTCCAGATGAGAACTTTGTTCAAGCAATGGCAAGAGAGTTTTCTGATCTTAAAATTGAATATGTTGAAGCTGATACTAATAGATCTATTGGTCCTCGACATGGTGATGGTTCAGTAAAAATATCACCGCGAATGAGTGCTCGAATAGGGTATATGATGGGACTACCTGGACATAATGCTACTAAGATATCTGGAATTAGTGGATTGCTTGGAGGTCTTAGCAAGAACTCACTTGAGGTAGATCCTCAGATAGATGACAACACTATCAGAATATATACTGATAACTTAAAATTAGCCAATAAACAAACCTTATCTATAATTAGAGCTCTTAGGGGGAGACAATATCTTGGTGAAAGAATTGTTATTAATGATGTTAATCACGTTGGATTCACTGTTGATTTATCTCAGCATAGTGATGAGATCAGGCAAGGCGTATTTAGGTCATTAAGACTACACGCTGTTGCTAAGCAAGGAGCATTAGATCGTACTGCATATCCTGAACAGGTAGTGATGAATCCATTTCAAGTTGCTGGTAATCCTTTTGATACAGAATCATATATCAATAATGTTAGAGAAACATATACTAAAGGATTAATTGATCCTAATACATCTATGGCTGAAGTTATTAACATGACTAAAGCACAAGCTGATAAACCTGCTATTGAAGGAATATATTCAATAATAGGATCTGAAGCATTTGCCCAACCTATTGGCAGAAGTAATTCATTATTATTTAACTTTGATGATCTACCTGAACTAAATAATGTTACTATGAATAGTGATACTAAAATGAAAGGACAGATAGCAGTAACAATAGAGTCGTTAGCAGATTCAATCTTAATGTTAAATACTAAACAAGAATATGCTACACTTCTTAATCAGCCAGAGAATAGTCATTTAGTTGGTCTCGCTGCAAACATAGTAAACTTAAATAATAACTTTACTCCTTCTGAACAAGAGATGCGTAGTATTATGGACTTCTTAGCTAATGAAAAAGTTGGATTATTAATAAAGCTTGAAGGATCAGAATTAAGTAATCCTAATGCTAAGCCTATATACATGTCTGTATTAAGTAGAACTCCTTCTGACTCTGTTACTCACTTGCTTGCACTGCCTATTAAAGAAGTTTTAAATAAAGGAAATGGAAGACAGATCTTTATTGATTCACATGCTGCATGGCAAAAAGGATCAGACTATGACGGTGATCAAGGTATGATTCTTCAAGTAAATAAGAAGAACTTAATGGGTGCAGTAAACAAAGGTCTTGATACTCTTATGGGTGCTGACTATGTTAGACCTAATTCATTACTTGAGAGGATATCAACATATACAGAGAAGATTATCCAAATGAAGAAAGCTGACGTAATGGGTAACATGTTGCATGCTTCTGATCCTGGACCATATACAGCACAGTCTGATACATTACAGCTTGGTGCAACTCTAATAAAGAGTATGTTCCAGACTCAAGCAGCGAACTCTGCTATGCTTGCACGAAACACTGAATATGTTACAACTCAGATTATGGAAGACGCTGATGAACATGGAGATCCAGGACTTTTAGAGCTCAATAAAAATATTAAACAGTTATATAAAACATACTCAAAGAATTTCAAGCATACTCCATTAGCAACTCATCGATACTCAACGTTTAAAATGGTGAAAGGGCGAGAGCTTCTTATTGATAAAGATACTATATCTTCAGGATTAACTCCTCATATGGGGTTCGAGGATCTTGGACACTCACTTGGATTCCAAACATTTAAACTTGATTCAATAAATGAATCATATATGGTAGCATTAGTTGATAAAAGTAAGAATCAGATCGGAGTATCATTAGTATCCTATGCTTTAGCTGATTCAAAAAGTAGTGCTGAATTACTTAAAAAGGATGTCAGAGAGACTATTCGTAGGGATAATAGGGTCCCCTCATATCATACAGCCCGTAATGAATTAAAAGAATTTCTAAAGAGAGGGGGTAACACAAAGTTTTCTTCAAATATTATTGAAGATGATATTAGGTTAGGTTCAGCGAATAATATATTCGATCAGATTAGTTCAGCGTTTACAAGTAACCCAAGTGCAGGTCTTGTTAAAGCATTACTTGAAATAGATAGTAATAAAGACAACATAATAACAGATGTAATGTCAAGTCAAAGAGAACTATTTCTTGCTGGAAATTTTGACACATCTGCTGTATGGATTAATAACGGCAAGCTTGAAGTAACCCCATCTATATTGACTATTCCAAAAAGACATGCTGGTGATATAGGATTTGGAGAGGATACTGAAGATAAAATTTTAAAAGCAATAGGGGATTTCCAAACACAAAATCTCGGAGAAGCCATGAGATTACCAATTGCTTCTGTTAATGAATCAGCCAGTAATCAAGTAACTGTAGCAAATACTCATCATACTGCTGCTAAGAAGATGATGAGTAGTATTATGAAAAAGTTTGGAGCAGAGTATGATGATACTTTACGTGATATGAAAAAGATAAATGAGTTGATTGATCGAAGTGGTTCAACTGTAACGTTAGAAGAGTTAAAGGATATATCTCATATGTCTTCTAAGTATGCTAAAAATCGAGAGATGTTACCTCCTACATTCAGAGCAGTACTTAGTATTGAAGCTCCTGATGGACAGAGAGAAGGTATGGCTTCAAGACCTCATGAGCTAAAGAGATTAGGTGAGAACTTCCCTGAAAAATTACATACTGAATATGTTAAGAAGTTCCCTCAGTCTATTGCACTCTATGAGATGTCAAAAGAGTTTGGTGTGTTCCATACTAATTTAGAAAATACTCAGAAGATCCATGATATGTTTAGAAACAATTTCAAAGATATTAGACATGATGCCTTGAGTAAGGTAGCTGATGTAATGAAGAAGAGTGAAATACTTCTTAATTCTAATATACAACATTTTAATGGTCTTGTTGACTATATGTCAGATATTCTTCTATCAACTGATATAGGAATAGGAGCATCTGTAGATCGTGAGAACATTTCTAATTTACTAACTAAGATGGATATCAATGTATCAAGCAAGGTAATGCACAACGTATTAGAGGTCCCTGAACGTCTAATTATAGCCCCTAATGACGCTGAAAGTGTTCCAGTTGAACAATCATATTACTTAGTTGATAAGAACGGTAAAAGTATCTCTTTTGACACCCTGACACGTAAGATGGTTGAGGCTATGAGTGATGCTTCAGAGACTCAGAAGAGTTTATTACGAGCTGTTAATATGTCGTTGATAAGATCATTGACTCATACAAGTTCACAGTATGCTGAGCTAAATGCCTTAAGTTTAACATCAAGCAATATTAATTATTTGAAATCTGTGCTTGACAATAATGGTAACTATAATGAACATGGTTTTAATATGTTTAGTCAAGAGGAAGTAAATTCAAAAATAAATTATTTTAATGAGCGTAGTGTACTGCCATTAGGTGTTACTCAAATCAACAAAACAATAGAATGTTAGGAGGGCAAATGAGTAAAGTATGTGATTTAACTGTACCACAAGAGATAAAGAAGATGGAAGATCTTGAGCAGTATACTGACGATGTATTTAAAGCATTGACTATGTCTCTTGCTAATGGTCCTAAAATAAGAAACCTTGATACAGATCGAGCATTAAGAGCTGCAGCAGACGTGATAGCTAATGTTACAGGACATACTGGAGAAGTAACAGAGCTTAATAGAGAGTCTATTGAGCATGCTATCGAACGTATGACAGGTGAGAGAAAGAGAATATTCTATGATATGCTGGACAAGTATGCTGAACAGGCATATTTATATATGAATGATCCAATAGAAGCTATGACAGTCTTTGAAGAGTCTGAAAGAATATATAAAGTATTTGAGAAGGCTAAACGAATGGAGAAATTAGATGTACTACCTGAATCTATATGGGGCAGAGTAACATCTATGTTCGGCATTGACTTAACACGTGGTAGTAAGTTCGATATCTTTGGAGTGAAGACTGATGCTATCAGAATGTATGCTCCAGCTAATGAGGCGTTCTATATAAAGGAAACCAATAAAGAATTTGGTAATTCAAGATCAAGAGATATATTAAATAGAGCAAGAGAGTTATTACCTAAAGCAGCTGGTGCTATTGAGAAGAAGTATCCTGGCTTAGCTGATGTTGAAACAGTTAATAAGCTTACTGTATTCTTTGATGGTACGTGGAATAAACAGATTGTTCGAGATCAAGTAGAAGAAGAAGCATTTATAGCATTTGCAGGTAAACCAGGGATAGATCTTCATATTGAATCAGAAGAACAAGCTGCAGATATCCTGCACATTATGAGGACAACTTTTGTTGAACCATTCAGACGAATCAATGGTGAAGATGTATATGATGCTGATAATAAGTTCGATCCTCATGCTACATTAGAACAAGCTCCACAAGGCTCATATCTGGCGTTTATACGTGAGACAAGAGACAAGGTGGCACATATGCTTGAGAGAATAGAAACAGTCGAAGAAACAGCTCATAGGTTGGGCTATACTAAAGAAATTGATATGCTTAAAGCTCTTAATTCTAAGTTGCAGGACTTTGTACCAAGAGAAGGATATATACCATATGTTAATAGTGAGGGAATGGGAGCTCATATACTTCAAGGTAATGAGGATATCATGGGTTCAACATTTGGAGCTCGTAACTTCGGGTATAAGCAAGCATACTCAGGTGATGATGACTTAACTAATGGTAACTTTATGGATGCTCTCACCGATAATATAATGGGTACTGTACTCTTTTTAAATGAGTATAGTAACTTTTTCTATTACACATACATTAACTCAGCTGTACAAGAGACTGATGATTGGTTCTCTAATAGCGCAAGAGAGACTATTAAGACTCAAGTATTACAGTCTGCTTACATTGCTGAACGTGCTGCTCATAAGACTAAAACATTGAAAGCTGCACGTGATATATTCTCTATCTCAAGTATTATGCCAACATGGATACTATCATATCCAGGTAGCGCATTCAAGAATGTATTAGCAGGTAATCTTAATATATACTGGAGACTTGGTAAAGAGATGGGTATGACAGATTATCGTTCATCGTTAAAGAATGAGTCTGATCCATATCATGACTTCGCTGCTAACATAGAAGCATTAACTGATCAAGAACTATTATCAGTTGGTATGGTAGGTGAATGGGTTGATAGGAATAAAGAGTATGAATCTACTAAAGAGAAGCTAACTGATAGAGTAATGAATGCTGTACATAAATCTAATGACTTTGTTTCTGAGGGAATGGGTCTTGGCTATGTATTTGAATCATGGCATAGAGTAATGACTATGGGTGGTTCAGAAGACAATATGCGTAAAACTATAGCAGGTGTAATCTTTAATAGGGTACAAGATCAAGCTGAGCTTAGAGGGCTCGAAGGAGATGCCTTAAATGCTTTCCTAAACGATAAAGATGCTATTAAGGATATAGTACGTGATTCATTCCATGATATGGCAGGAGCATTAGGTAACTTCTCATCAGAGAATAGACCATTCGCTATGCACGCAATGTATGAGAATGCTGATACTGCAACTGAATTATTACTTGGACTTGGATTAAAGTGGGCTTATACATTCCGTCATGCTGGATTCGTTACAATGAAAAACTTTACTCATGCTTTTGGTGATGAAGCATATAAGATTGGTATGGGACTTAAGAATCCATATGAGTCTGAAAAAGGTGTGAGTGATAAAGTGAGAGATGCTGGTAAGCTTGCTGCATTAGCATTTGGAATAGGATTATCAATTTATGAGATAGTTAAACGAACATACTTTAGTGAAACAGAAGAATTTCCTAAGATTAATATAGGTATAGAGACAGCATTAAATCCATATGAAGAGCTTGATATCATGCCTAAATGGGTAGCATTCTTAACAATGAAAGCATTTAATAATACTCCTATGTCAGATGAAGATTATCAAATACTTAAGAATGAAACATTACAGTTCGTAGCAGGGTTACATACTACCTCTAATCCAAGACTCATGCTTATGGCGGATAAGTCAATTCAGGAATTAGAAGCAACTAATCTCATGATGTTTAATATACCAAAAGCATTCATGAGCTTTATTGATACTCCTACCACTACCGAAAGAGTAGGATATGAAGCTATTAGAGACTTGCAACAAATGGGCTATGAGCATAGTAGAAGCTTAGGAACATTCCTTGCTTTAGATCCTATCCATATGGCACAGAAACTATACACTATGACAATGTTTAGTGCTCCTAATGACCCAGCAGCTACCTGGAAGTTTAGAGCTGATACAGCAGTAAGTACAATAGTCTCAACATTAGGATTACACATATGGTCAGAACGTGAGTTAAAGAGACCAGAGTATAAGTATAAGCAACCCTATCAACATGAATATCAGACTAATCAAGCATACAGATATACATCAGCATTACCAAGACTTGGAAGAATGTATGGTCAAGGTTTTGCTGCAGATGCATCACGTGCAGTAAAGAACTATGTTAATTATGGTGGTGCATTAAAACGACATAAAGGAAGATAGTATGAGTATTAACAAGAAACATCAACAGCATATTAACGAAGTGTTTTTATATATACATAATAGAATTATGGTGGGTACCGACCCTATTAAACTAAGGGATGAGGTCATAGTGAAGTTCAGTGTTGAACTGGCATTCTATGATTGTAGCCCACTAATGATACAGAACTTTATCGAGGAGTTATGCTTACAAGCATACTTCTATGTAAATAAAGAAATATACGAAGGAGGACCAAATGGACCAACAATATCTACAGCAGTTTATTGAACAGAATGCGATGGAGATCTTAGCTATTATTCAGATGATTTATCAAATGAATGAAGAAGATCTTAATGCGTTCATGGAACAATTAACAGCTCTTGCTGAACGTCAGCAAGGTGGCGGTGATCAGATGGCAGAAGAACAAATGGCTAACAATGAGATGTACGGTGGCTATTAACAATTTAATAACCCCCACTGTAATAGTGGGGGGTATTCTCAAGGAGATATTATGAATAATGAAATGATGAAAGTTGTAACAGAAAATAGATTAGGCATAGGAGCAAATAAGATTGCTACTAATGATTCAGAATTAAGCTCAGGGAAATTAGTTAAGTCCACCCCCACTGGCATCTCCTCCGCTGACCTTTCTGACCACCTGGAAGGCACACCTGGTCAGATTACTGTATCCTCTCATGGTACAGGGGGTGCGAAGGTGGGGTTGCCTACTACAGGTACATTTAATATTCCTATTAACACGGCTATCGGCTCCTCCTCTGCACCTGCTACACTGAATGTGTATGGGAAGTCTACGCTGAGGGATAGATTGACAGTACCTAAAG
>Ga0172377_10004178_pt1 | contig 14884 bp, 13 predicted proteins | sample Pumphouse3metaG_FD_119749 | JGI IMG/M metagenome (GOLD analysis project Ga0172377, IMG submission 119749) | Leachate microbial communities from a municipal landfill in Southern Ontario, Canada - Pumphouse #3 metaG | ecosystem: Engineered > Solid waste > Landfill > Unclassified | place: Canada... | reverse complement strand
ATGTTCCACGCGCTTTCACACACCCTCTCAGGTGTGGTCCAGAATGCAAAATGCAGAATGCAAAATGCAAGAATATAATCGCATTCGTATCCCGCATTTGCATCTTAAGTCCCTGGACCACGACTGAAAGGTCGTGAACCACGCGGACTAAAACGTTTATATCATCAATCACGCCCCACCCGCTTTCACACACCCTCTCAGGTGTGGTCCAAAATGCGAAATGCAAAAACACAAAATGCACCTGCATCTTGAGTTATGGACCACGACTGAAAGGTCGTGAACCACGCGGACGGAAACGTCTTTTGATAAATTATGTTCCACGCGCTTTCACACACCCTCTCAGGTGTGGTCCAGAATGCAAAATGCAGAATGCAAAATGCAAGAATATAATCGCATTCGTATCCCGCATTTGCATTTTGAGTCCCTGGACCACGACTGAAAGGTCGTGAACCACGCGGACTAAAACGTTTATATCATCAATCACGCCCCACCCGCTTTCACACACCCTCTCAGGTGTGGTCCGAAATGCACAACGCAAAAACATATTACAAAAAAGTGTGTTCCCATAAACCACGATTGAAATATCAAAAAACTATCGATGGACATAAATCGACGTACCGATTTCCGCCCAGTCAAAAACATATTTTGCTGGACCTATGCCCAACCGGATACATCCATGAGAAACCCTGATACCCAAGTGACTTTCCCCTTCGCGATAACCGTTCGGCCAATAAGGAAGCTCGTGAATATAATATGGTCCGCTAAAATTCATACTGTAAGACATCCAAAGTTTATATTGATACGACCAGTGATTAGTCTCTTTCCTCTGCACCTTAAATTCTCCCAACGGAGTCGGCATTCCATACTTCCCCGACGAAATCAAAAACTCGTTAACCTTCACTCCGTTTTCAAAAAGCGTCATCACTTGTTGCGAAAGACTCACATCTATATATTTTCCCTCCGAGATGTGCGTCGTAATCCCCGTCTCCTTTTTCACCCTTGAGCTTTCAGGAGGAACGTATCTATCGGAAGAAAGAGATAAAATCGAAAAATCACTCAACACGTCATCTACATAAATATTATCAGACAGAGCTATTCCCTCTTCCTTCCTTGGTGTAAAAAAAACAAATTCCTTATTATACAGAACTAAACCACCTAGCCCCCTGATGTCAGACAACGTTATCTTGTATTTTTTCTCAAAATCAAAAGTTTGATTCGGAATAATAGACAAACTCTTACGATTATCAGAAAGACTATAAGAAAAACCGATAAAAGGTGAAATTTCTATGTTATCCAGTCCAAAAGACAAAATCGGTTGCGTGAACTCAATTCTAATCTGATCTTCAACCTGAACCTCCTGCGTATTCTGCATTTCCGCATCAAAGACATAAGCCCCCGCAAAATCCAAAAAGCCAAAAAACAAAACACCGACCAGAGAGACAAACAACATAAAACCGAGGACCCCCTTGCCCCTTTGGTTAAGCCCAATTTTAGATTTCCGTGTCATTCTGATTTATATAAAATAAAAAAGCGAAAACGTTCACCTCAAAAAGATTATAACACAAGAAACAAAAAAATAAATTATTTAAGCTCAAAATAGAAATCTCACAAGCTATCTCCTTGCCACTACCAGCCCCCAAACATTCTTCGCGCCAGATTTTTTCAACTCTTTCGCACATTCATTGAGTGTCGCGGAAGTCGTGCATAAATCATCAACCAAAACTATGTTCCTATTTTTCACCGCCTCAGGCTTCACACAAGAAAAGGCCCCATCAATATTTTTCCTCCTCGCTTCCTCTCCCCCAGTCTTACTTTGTGGCTTAGTATTTTTAATACGAGAAAAAACACTTTCGTCCACAAAAAGACCAAGCTTTTCCGCTAGATTTTTTGACAATAAAGCCGATTGATTGAACCCTCGCCAATTATATCTTCTTCTGTGTAGTGGCACCGGCACCAGAACCGTTTCGATTTTCTTATTCCTAGTTTCATCAAGATATATCCCATTTTCTTCATCTTTTGAAAAATTCACAAGCATTATATCCTGACAATCTCCAAACTCTTCTGCCTCCAAAATACTCTCGACCATAAGCCCAGAAAGAGGATGTGCCAAATCCTTGATAAAATTAAATTTGAAATCGTGCACTGCCTTTTCAATAAACTTATCATAATAAGTTGCAACCCAAAGCCCGTCCAAAAAAATTTTACCCCGACAAGCATAGTGTGTTTTTCCACCTTCACTCTCTTTCTCACAAAACGGACAGACCTGTTCCCTATGCAAATTGATTTTCGAAAGACAGTCCGGACAAATCCATCTCTCTCTCGCTGGCAAATTCTCGCGATTTTTCCCACACCCCAAACAGCGAATGGGGAAAATCATATCAAAAAAATATTCACGAATTGAAACAAAAATCTTTTGCATTGCCATATTTTATTTTCTTTATTATAGCAAAAACACGAGAAAAAATAAAATAAGCCAAAACGCAATATTGCCTTTTGTGCATTTGCTTTGTGCATTCTGGACCACATCCCGAAAGGATGTGTGAAAGCGAGATGAAACGTGACCAATGAGATAACATTCTATCCGCGTGGTTCACGCCCTTTCAGCCATGGTCCAATCCACAAACCTGCGATAGTTTCTGCTTTCAATCAAAAACAGCGAAAAATCATTCCCGCTGTTTTTTATATTTTCTACAAGAATTATTTCAACACAATGCTATCTCCCTTCAGGACAACTTCTACCTTGCCATCCTTCCCCATTTCGTCTCGCACGATTTTTTCAGAAATGGGATCTTCCACCATTTCCTGCAAATTTCTTCGGATAAGTCGCGCGCCTTCATTGGGATCACAACTTTTGCCAGCAATAAAATCCAATGCCTCTTTACTGATCGAGAGCTTAATATTCTTCCTAGCGAGCAATCTTTTTTGAAGCTCTTCAATCTTATTTTTTAAAATCGCCGTAATATCCTTTTTGCTAAGCGGATTAAAAACAAGGACCTTATCAACACGATTCAAAAATTCTGGACGGAATTCTTCCTTAAGCCCTTCAATAACGTTTTCCTTCGTTTCTATATACTTCTGTCGCATATCTTCCTTCCGAACCTGTTCATCTTTTCCTCCTTCTAAATTAAATCCGATATTAGCTTCTTCAGTAAGTTCATCTGTCCCCAAATTGGAAGTCATAATTATAATCGTATTCCGAAAATCCACTCGATGTCCCGCCGCATCCGTCAGCTCCCCATCCTCAAAAATCTGAAGCATAATATTAAAAACATCAGGATGAGCCTTCTCAATCTCGTCAAAAAGCACTATCGAATATGGATGGACTCGCACCTGCTCAGTGAGTTTTCCGCCTTCTTCGAACCCCACATAACCTGCCGGCGCTCCAACAAGACGAGAAACATTATGACGTTCCATAAACTCGCTCATGTCGACTTTGATAAGGGATTTTTTGTCTTTATAAACCGTTTCTGCCAAAACTTTTACAAGCTCAGTTTTCCCAACCCCAGTCGGACCCAGAAACATAAAAATCCCAATTGGACGACCGCCCTCTGCAATTCCCGAGCGATTGCGACGAATCGCGCGTGCAACACTTTCAATCGCCTCATCTTGTCCGATAATTTTCTGTTTGAGTTCCTTTTCCAAGTCTTTCAATTTGGCTTTTTCCTCCTCCAAAAGATCGTTAACTGGCACGCCCGTCACCTGCTCAATCACTTCACCAACTTCTTTCGCCGTTACTGGCACCTTGATTTTGGTCGCATTTTCTTTCTTTTGCAGGACATTAAGTTTCTTGATTTCTTTCTTGATCTTATCCTCCTCAAGTTTTATCTCCAAAGCCTTATCATATTCCGCCTCTTCTATTTTCACTTCTTTTTCCTCAATCAAATTTCGCTCTTTCTTTTGAAGCACTTTAATTTCCTTAAAATAGTTTTTATTCCCATATCTACTCCGAACCAAAGCTGCGGCCTCATCCAGAGCATCAAGCGCTTTGTCCGGCAAAAATCGGTCGTTGATAAAACGCTGACTCAATTCCACTGCCGCCACAACAGCCTCTTTCTCAATCACGAGATTATGATGTTTTTCATAGAAGCTCTTAACACCCATCAATATTTGTTTGGCTTCAGCTACCGTCGGTTCTTCTGCCAGCACCATTTGAAACCGACGTTCCAACGCAGCATCTTTTTTAAAGTGCTTACGATACTCATCAATCGTCGTGGCACCGATGCAAGAAATGTCACCACGAGAAAGTGGCGGTTTCAAAATATTAGCCGCATCCAAACTACCGCCGCCACCAGTATTGCCTGCGCCGATGATAGTGTGTATCTCATCGATAAACAAAATCACACTTTTATCTGCCTGTGCCTCCGCAATCACATCTTTGAGCCGCGATTCAAACTCGCCACGAAAAACGGTTCCCGCAATCAAAAGCCCCAAATCCAATGAATAGATTTTTTTGCCCGAAAGATTGCTCGGAACATCACCATCATTTATTCTTTTTGCAAGCCCCTGCACAATCGCCGTCTTTCCCACTCCCGGCTCACCCACCAAAATCGGATTATTTTTGCTCTTACGACTCAAAATATTAATAACTTTAGCAATCTCCTTTTCACGACCAATTACTGAATCAACTTTTCTTTCTTCCAATTCATCGTTCAAATTGACACAAAAAGTCTCCAACGCTGCCGGACGCGGACCCATCGGCATACTAGGCTGTGACATATCCGACATTCCTGCAGAAAGTCCCATACCAGGAATTCCCAAAATTCCTCCTGCAACATTATTCTTAGGATTTTCCGAAAGTTCCATAATGCCGGAAAAACGCAACGAACTCTCCAAAATCGACTCCAGCGCGTCCCTCAGTCTTTCCGCATCAATTTTAACTGACCTGAAAAGCTCTTGCACTTTCACATCCCTACTTTCCAAAATTGCCAAAAGAAGATGCTCTGTGCCGATATATGAATGATTATAATGACTTGCACAAAGTGTCATATCCTGAAAAATTTCTTTCAAACTATCAGAAAACTTCATCGCGCCCTTTTCCGACTTAGACATTTTCTCAATACGCCGTTGCAATTCCTTGACGTCAAAAGTTTCCGTGCCCAGCACGCTAGACCCTAGACTTCCCTCTTGAGAGACAATACTGAAAATTATATGCTCAACCCCAATCTCACTTTGCGAAAGATTACGCACTGTTTCTTCCGCCATTCTAAGAACATTCTTGAGATGAGCGGTAAATTTTTTTTCAATTTTTGAAGGAAATAAGCTCATATTATTTGTAATTACTTTAATTTAAACATAATTCAGTATAAAGTCTTTTTCAGCTTTAAACAAGACAATATACGAAAGGGTATTTTAACAGAATATGAGATTTAGTAAAGGCAAGAGCTCGGCATCGCTTGACAAAGAACGATTTCTACATTACAGTGCAAAGTCGTCCTCTACTCTCCAGAAGTTAGTTTAAAGATTTTTGTATAAAAAATCTTTTCATACAAAAATTTTTAAACGAAAATCAAGAAAAAGGAGGAAAAAAGTGAAAAAAGTACGAATAGAAAAAATAAAAAATAACAAAGAAAGAGAAGAGGAAAGAGAAAAAAGAGAAGAAGAAGAAAGAGAAGAAAGAGAAAAAAGAGAAGAAGAAGAAAGAGAAGAAAGAGAAAGAGAAGAAAGAGAAGAAAGAGAAGAAAGAGAAAGAGAAAAGAGAGAAAGAAGAAAAAAAGAAGAAAGAAAAAACAAGAAAAAAGAGAAAAACAGGAGAGAAAGAAGAAAGAGATAATTAAAAACGAAAAGACTGAAATCGCCTTGCAAATTTCATAATTATTGCAAAGGGATTGTCAGTCTTTTATTACACAGGTTTATCTCTAAAACTCTACTTGATAATTGAAGCTATAAAATTATTTTTTTATTACACCGTTTTTTGATATAATAAGAATATAAGGAATTTAAATAGACTCTATTTTAAAATAACTTCTATATATGCAAGCAAATGAGGAAGAAAAAAATAAAGCGATGAAATTTGCTATGAAATTAATAGGACTTCGTAAGAGGTCGGTTTTTGAAATCGAGACACGACTGAAAGAAAAAGGCTTTGATAGGTCGCTTGCACAGGAAGTTATAGCCGAACTGCGAAAATTCAAATACTTGGACGACGAGAGCTTTGCCGAAAGTTATATCAATGACCGTGTCAATTTCCGCCCTGCGGGAAAATTCGTAATCAGAAATGAGCTGAAAAAAAGAGGCATTTCAACAGACGTGATTGAAAACAAATTAAAAGAACTGCTGGACAGCGAGAAGGAGCTGAGTTTAGCGGAAAATCTGATCCGAAAGAAAATAAAAATTATAAATTCTCGGGAACCGCAAAGAATTCGCAATAAATTATTATACGCCCTGCGATCACGCGGATTCTCCTCGGAAATTATTAGCCAGGCGCTGCAAAATACGTTAGAATTAGATGAAAATATCAATTCAGAAGATTATTAAAAATATGCCAAAAATCAACAAAAAATTACTGACAAGTATGCTATTTGCATTGTTATTGCTTACGCCTATTGCTTTTGCAGCTCAACTCAATCTTAAATACAAAGGCACCGCATTTCCTCAAGTTTCCTTGAATGACAAAATTTATACAGGATTTTCTCGCGAAGATGCGAAAAAAGTTTTGGAAAACGAGATATCGGAAAAATATAAAGATGGACTAAAGCTCGTCTACAAAGATCAAACATACGTTATGACTCTTACGGAGCTAGGTTATGAGATTGATACCGATTCTTCTCTTGAGCAAATTTTCTCTTACGGGCACAATCAAGACATTCTGCAAAGTGCAAAAGAACAGCTCAGTCTTATAAATAATAATCCCAATTTTCAGAATAAAATCACCGCAAAAGATTTTTTGATTGAAAGTGCTCGATGGGAAGAAATTGCGAAAAACGAATCTCCTGCGCAAAATTTTTCCTATGCGTGGAGCGGAACGAATTTTATCGAAATCTCAGCCAAAGAAGGTTTGATTTTTGATCAAAACCAGCTCAGACAAGATGTTGAAAACAATCTTAAGAATCTCCAAAATGAAACAATAGAGCTAAAACTCATCAGAGATATTCCCGTCATAGAACAAGAGACCGACCAAAAAGCGTTGGAAGAAGCGAAGAAATTGATAGAAAAAAATATAACTCTGAAATATAACTCCAACCTCTGGAAAGTTACTAAAGAAGATTTTGGAAACTGGATCGATTTTACAGCAACTGAGGACAAAAACACGAATTATACATTAGAGCTTTCTCCCGACAAAGAACAAGTCAAGCAATATCTTGTTTCGCTCGTCCCGCAAATCAATCATGAACCTGTGAATGCTCAACTAGAATTCAAAAACGGCAAAGCAGAAGTTTTTTCTTTGAGCCAGGACGGGATACAAGTGAACGTCGAAGACAGCGCAAAGAAAATTATTACAGAAATATTTCAGACTAGAGACTACACAGAAAATCAAACTGAAAGTGAAACTCCTGCCGCAGACAACGGATTTTCTGTCGAGATTATAATTGATAAAGTTAAACCAGAATTCACGACAGACGATATAGATAATATGGGGATTACCTCTCTTTTAATAACAGGAGAATCCAACTTCCACGGATCGACAAACAGCCGTCGCCACAACATTGCAGTGGGTGCTAGCAAATTCAATGGTATCTTGGTCGGTCCAAACGATGAATTCTCTTTCAATGAAATTTTAGGAAATGTCGGACCGAAAGAAGGTTATCTTCCAGAACTAGTCATCAAACAAGGACAAACCGTTCCTGAATATGGAGGCGGACTCTGCCAAGTGTCTACCACTGCTTTTCGCGGTGCAGTTTATGCCGGACTTGAAGTCACGAAAAGGAGCAACCACGCTTATGCAGTCAAATATTATGACCCGCAAGGAACTGACGCTACTATCTATCCACCAGACCCTGATCTTGCCTTCATCAACAACACACCAAATTATATTCTTATCCAAACTCGCATCTCTGGAGACAATCTCTATTTTGATTTCTACGGCACCGACGACGGCCGCAAAGTCGAGACTGAGGGACCTGTTGTTTATGAACGCGGAACCGGTGGGGCTATGAAAACGTGGTGGAAACAGAGGGTATACGACAAGGAAGGTAATATGTTTTTAGAAAAAACCTTCTACAGCAATTATAAATCCGCAACCCTATATCCGCGCGCCAATCCGTTAGACTAATCGCAAGCGAAATCGGAATTCCACATTTTAGAGGTCCGCTCTCAAAACAAGGGCAAGAGTCGTAGTTTTTCCATTTTTTTCATCTGTTTCCTTTTTCGAGGTCTGACCTTAAAATATCTGAAAGGTCAGACCTCAGAAACAAAAACCGTCGCCCTCTTGATGTTTTTAAAAATTTGGTTTATACTTTCACAGTAATTGCATTCGAGCTTTCCCCGCCCTTGTAGCTCAACTGGATAGAGCGCTTGGCTTCGGACCAAGAGGTTGTGGGTTCGAGTCCTGCCGGGGGCACAAAAGTAATTATTTGGGTCGTTAGCTCAATGGTAGAGCAGTTGCCTCTTAAGCAATTGGTTGAGGGTTCGAGTCCCCCACGACCCACACGAAACGCTAATAATTAATCCAGCTAATTCTCTCTCGAGAAAAAGATGGAAGTTATGTTATTGGCTTTTGTTTTCAAAATTTATGGTGGCTATAGTGTAGTGGTAACACTAGAGGTTGTGGTCCTCTCATCCAGGGTTCGAATCCCTGTAGCCACCCAAATGCCAAATAACCGCTTATATAAGCGGTTACTTTTATACTGCCAGATCCAATGTATTTGAATTAATCAGTTCCCATTAATATATTATGTATATTTCTTGACTATTCTATGTTTCTGATTTAGGATATAAATATTAATTATTCTTAGAGTTCAGACTACAACTTTTAAACATAAAACTTGCGGCCTGAACTTTACCCCCTCTTATTTTCGAAATAAAGTTCAGGTATACACAAAGGAGTTTGATAGATACGACCCAAAAAAAAGACGTAGTGTTATTATTTTCTGGAGGAAAAGATTCTTTTTTTTCAGCCTGTGACTTGATAGAAAAAGGATACAAAGTGCACATGGTCACATTTGAGAACGGTGCTGGACTGGGCTCAAAAAACGTTGAACATGGCGCTAAACGAATCATCCAACATTACGGAGAAGACAAAGCAACATTTCTTGGCGCACACTGCACTGCCGGAATATGGAGAGAATTTTTCTTACCCTATCTCAACATGAAACCGAGTGAAGTACTCAAGGAATACGGCGAATTAACCGTATCGCAGTTTAATTGCCTTACTTGTAGATCAGCAATGTATGTCTGGTCTATCATTCAAGCCCAAGAAACTGGAATCAGCTACATAGCAGATGGAGCTCGTAAAGATCAGGGATTTGTGATAGAATTACCCTGCATGATAGAAAAGTTTAGAGGTTTTATGTCTGAATTTTCTATTGAGCTTCTGTTGCCAGTATGGGATTTGAATTCCAACTGGGAGCAGAAAAATCTCTTATTACGAAGAGGCTTTATTCCTAAAACGCTAGAATCGCAATGCCTACTCGGAGCTCCTCTATTAGGAGACAAGGAACCGGAAGAAGAAATCCAAGAAGCAGTAGGAAAATACTTCGATAAAATCGTTTTGCCACGGGCACGAAATATAATTTCTTCGGAATTAAAATTAAAACAAGGAGACGAGAATGAGTAAAATTTCAGGAATAAAAACTCCGGACAAAAGAAGCAGAAGGTTTATTTTTATTCCTTTCTGCGTAATTTGCCAAGCCTTTCAAGCACAAGGAATCGTCAGATATGAGCACTCTTCCGTAATGATTCCCATTATAGAAGAGATTCTAAAACATGATCTGAATATAATACAGATGCCTTGTCCGGAAAGTCAATTAGGCGGATGTGAAAATGGACTAAAAAGAAATCCACAAAGTATTGAAAAATATGATACTCCCGAATTTAGGGAAGTATGCGAGAAATCAGCAACTGAGGTGATAGAAAAAATAGAAGCGATTTTGGCTAACGATTATGAGGTAGTAGGTATTTTGGGAATAGAGAATTCCCCTTCATGTTCGATAAAATTGCAATATTCAAATAAAGGAGCATACCACCGACCAGGCCTTTTTATCGAAGCGTTAAAAAAACAGCTTAAGAAAGAGAACATAGAGATTCCTTTGTTGGGAATCAATAGGAGAGGAATGAAAATCACTTTAAAGAGACTAGAGCAGCTTCTTGCTATAGAGAAATCTACAAAACAAAAGAACTTAATTGAATTTTGATTGCTAACATTTATTTTTGTTAGCTTTTTATTTTAACAATTTATGTAAAAATGTATGAAAATTGTCAGCGCCTGTCTATGTGGAATAAATTGCGCTTGGAACGGAAAGTCGAAGCCTTCTCAAAAAGTTATCGAACTTATAAAAACAGGAGAAATAATTCCGGTGTGTCCAGAGCAATTAGGAGGGTTGAGTACGCCAAGGGTTCCCCAGGAAATACAAGGATACTCCGGCGAAGATGTTTTAGCAGGCAAATGCAAGGTTACAAATAAAAACGGGGAGGATGTCACTGCTCATTTCATAAGAGGAGCAGAAGAGACTTTGCGAATCGCAAAATTGGTAGGTGCTACTGAGTTCATCGCCAAATCCAAAAGCCCCTCCTGCGGCTGCGGCTCGACCTACGACGGCACTTTCTCAGGCACGCTTATTGAGGGCGACGGAGTCACCACGGCATTTTTAAAGCAACATGGAATAAAAGTGACGAGTGAAGAAGACTTATAAAAAAGCTCTTACCATATAATCTGACATTGAAAGTTTCAGCATAATTTATTTACAAAGCTAAAAATAGATATTCATTTCGCGCCTTACCCCACTCAAAAGTTCTGAACGCGTCCAGTAGTGGACCCAAATGCCTTAAAAACCGCTTATATAAGCGGTTTTTGTATATCTAAATGGAGAGTTTGAATTTTTTGATCAAGTAGTATAAATACAAGAAATTATTTAAAACACAAATAAAAACAGATTCGCAATAGAATCTGTTTTTATTATCTAAATATTATTTTGACTTTTTAATTACAAAAACGGCAACACAAGCAAATAAATAATATTGAAAAAATGTAAATAATATATCTATAATTGGAAAAATATTTTTTACAACATATTCCCCTTCTTGAGGATTTTTCCCACTTAGTAGTATGCGCGAAAGAACACTGTGTATTACAAACAATAAGAGAACTACAACTAAAAAATAAAACATTACGATCAACTTTTCTCTAGTGGGTGCCAATAGTCCTTTCATAATTACAAAGTATTTAATTAAATAAAAAATGGGAAAAGTTAATATGCTAGCTAGCATATTAACTTTCAGGTATTTAATACACTTTTACCTTAACGAATAAATCCTGGTCATCATCATAGTTAGTAATAACAAACTTATAACCTATTGTATTACTACCACTCCAAAGTTTTACATTGGTACGAAATAGGAATCCGAAAGCTTCTTGATGAAATTTATGCCAGGTATCATTTGGATTAGATGTATCTTTCCAATAATACTCAGTAATTCCATACTCATCATCATTAATATACATGTCGTGCCAAATAGATACTGTTCTAGTTCCTTTTTCATGAGGATAATAAAATACAACTGCTTGCGCCTCAGGATATGAAGGTGTCCAGGTTTTTATCTGCTGCCCAGTAGATATATAGTATTCTCTTTGGTATGCTGAAACTACTACCGTACTAGCGGCTAATAGCATTGCAAATGTTATTAGCAAAAGAACTGCTCTCTGTGCTTTCGTGTGTATCAAACTTCCTTTATTTTTTCTTTTTGTTTGTAGATCAAATTCTTATTCGCTTTTATTGCCTCCCCCACTAGCCATTAGAATAACAGAAGTTGAGGATTTGTCAAATATTCATTTAACCATTTCTCTTATGTGACCATAATATGAAGCAGTAAGTATTTGCAGATTATTTTTAATATTTTCCCACTCAAAAGTTCTGAACGCGTCCAGTAGTGGACCCAAATATCATAAAAACCGCTCGAAAGAGCGATTTTTTATTATAATATATCTAACGAATATATTACAACCGTTATAAAATATATCACCCGTTGACCAAGATGAAAAAATAGTGTATACTTAACCTAAAGAAAATCAGAAAGGCAAAAGGGTGACCATTATTTTGGTGTTTTTTTATTTTCTAAAATACAAAAAGGAGGGACTTTAATACTAAGAAACAAAAAATGGAAAATCTCAAGAAAATCATTATTTTCAACCTCATCCTAATCTTTTGCTTGACCGCTTTCTTGAAAGTCAAAGCCAGTGAATCAGCAAACACACAACTCTCTATGGCAATTACAGGAAGATCTCTCTCGGTCACGGCTCCGAAAATCGCAACTTTCACCGGAAAAGATTTTTCTTTCGATGGACAAACAAGTTCTGGAAACTCAATAGGCGATATTCAAGTTGAAGATGCGCGAGGAACAAAAGTTGGATGGAACGTTAATATAAGCGCCACCGATTGGTCAGACGGATCTCACACAATGGCATACGACGGAAACGGAACAACTACAGGACAGCTTTCACTCAATATTCCAGAGATTTCAGCAGTAACCAAACTTGCAGGAGCTGATGTTACAGGAATAACTATGGGCAACGATGATAGTTTTGATGGAAGTTTTTCTGATATAAAACTCTTAACTGCGGCTTCAGGAGCAGGATCTGGAGAATATAATATTAAAGGACTAACGGCAGATCAATTTATTCCAGGAAACCAAAACGCAGGGACCTATTCTACAGACTTAACACTTACAATTTCTTAAATTCAAGATAAAAAATAAAAAATCGTCCGATTTCAATTCGGGCGATTTTTTGTCGCTTTTATTTGTTATAAAGCATTTTTATTGTATAATGAAATATAAGCAAATAATCCAATAAACCAAATCCATGAGAACCAACAATCGCGCATTTTTCAGGATTTTCAGCTCCTTGTTTCTATTCGCTATGATCCTCTTTCCTCCAGTCTCTACTATTGCGGTAAGCGGAGATGGACTCATAGCCTATCCCAGCAATCCTGATCCCGATAATTCCGCGACAGAATCATGGTTCATTTATAATCTGGACCGAGAACAATCCAAACAGGATTCACTGACAGTCAAAAACAATTCCGACGAAAAACAGACTATCAAAATATATGCAGTAGACTCTACAACTAATAATGTGGGGGAATTTGCACTGGAAGCGGAAAAAGACTCAAAAGATGGGATTGGCAAATGGATAACACTGGAAAAAAATAGTGTAACATTGGAGCCAAAAGAAGAACAACAAGTGAATTTCACTATCGACATACCGGCAAATGCTCTACCAGGAGAAATAGCCGGGGGCATTATAATACAAAAAGAAACAGCAAAAGATCCAAATGAGAGTCAAAGCGGTTTCATAATTACAACTAGGATCGGCATCAGGATTTATGAAACCGTCCCCGGGGAAGTGATAAAAAAAGTCAGTTTTGGAGACTCAACTCTGGAATACGACAAAAAAGAAAAACTCTATACCTTGAACGTCATTTTAAAAAATGAGGGAAATGTTTCCATAGAACCTGACGTTAAGGTAGATATAAAAGACACTTTTTTTGGAACGCAAAATCAACAGCTGGAGCAAAAAACCTCAATCCCTCGAGAAGGTGAAGTGAAAGCCACTTTCACTTTCAACAAGCCTAAAGTTGGAAAATTTGAAATTATTCCAGAAGCTACTTATCAAAAGACGAACGGAACGCACGAAACCGTTATTTCAAATAACAAAATCTCCTTTTGGGCACTACCATGGGATGAAATAATTATCATATTTCTCTTGATAGCGGCTAATCTATTTTTCTTATTGATTTTAAAAATACTTTCCAAAAAGGAAAAAAGATATTACAAAAGTTATCGTGTAAAAGATGGAGAAAATTTAGAAACCATTGCGACAAAACTTGGAACCGATTGGAAAAAAATTGCGAAGATAAACAAATTAAAGATCCCCTATCAACTCTCTGGGGGGCAAATCATAACCGTTTTTGACAAAAAAGATATGCTTGAGCAGCTTTATCTGGAAAATGAAAAACTCAGCGAAACCACAAAAAAATCTGAAAAACTTAATGAGAAAACCACCGAGAAAAAACCGGAGATAGCGTCAACACCAATTAAAAAAAGTTTTCTTGCTAAAGTGAGCGAAAAAATGAGAGTCAGAAAAGACATATGTTTCCTTGTCATCATCGGTTTTGCATTATTGATAATAGGCTATTCACTTTGTGCCAACACCTTTATCAAAAAAAATAATTTGAATTTCAATTACAATAGCGCCAATCAAAACACAAAAGAATTTTCTGGTATGCCTGAACCAACTCAAACACAGAACATAAAAGACGAACAAACCGGAGATATGCCAGAAAAAGAAAATCAAATTTCTGAGAATGAAATTTCAGGAGAAAAAATCAGTAAAGAAGAAAGAGAATCTGTTGATATAGAAATTCTTAACGGGAGTGGAATTAAAGGCGCATCACTTGAAATATCTTCCGCCCTCGAAAAAAAAGGATACACGAAAATATCTAGTGGCAATGCAGATAATTTTAACTATACAGATACATCGCTAACGTGTGCTTCTGCAGTCAATGAAAATATATGCGGAGAAATAGAAAAGGTGCTTTCAGAAGACCATCAAAATGTAAGAATGACTTCAAATAACGAATCAGAAACCAATTCAATCAAAATTATCTTAGGAAAATAGCCCAATACATCTTATGAAAAAATATAAGTTCATAAACGATATTACGAATTCTAATCTTACTAGATTTCTGATGCTAGGATTGTTTTTTTTCATAACTATGAGTTGTGAGACATT
>Ga0172377_10004175_pt1 | contig 14891 bp, 16 predicted proteins | sample Pumphouse3metaG_FD_119749 | JGI IMG/M metagenome (GOLD analysis project Ga0172377, IMG submission 119749) | Leachate microbial communities from a municipal landfill in Southern Ontario, Canada - Pumphouse #3 metaG | ecosystem: Engineered > Solid waste > Landfill > Unclassified | place: Canada... | reverse complement strand
TTATGTTCACCTTTTAAAAGGGTGATACCGAATATTTCTATTGCACACATTGTATTAATTTCCTTATAAATATTGTGTTAGGCAGGAACTAGTCCCTGCCTAACTTTCATACCTTCAGCAGAGTACCTAATTGGGAAGACCAGATACAAAAACCTTCATTTTTTAAGAGGTTTACCATCTGCGCTAACTCTTCAAAGGTTACATCAATTTCTTCTTTTAAGAGTTTTAGTGAATTATTTAGCCATTCATCTTCTGTACTACATTTAATTACTTTTCTTAAATCGATAAATTCATAAATTTTATGTTCAAGAATTGTTTCTTGTGGTCTAAATACTGCTAGTTGTTCTTCAATCTCTTCCCAAGAGCAGTTTTCTACAAGACGTAGTGCACAAGGCTTAAATGCCAGTTTTTCTAAAACATCATATGCTGGACCTAATCTAAAAAGTATATGTTTTACGTGATTAAGAAGGTCGTAAGATTCTTCGCGTAAAATTTCCATCTCTTCTATAGATAGATCCCCGGTGTTAGAAGATCTGTGTTCTGCATCCCAATCGCTATTATTGTTCATTAAATGTTTCTTAATGACTTTTGCTTGGTCATACCATTTTTTTGAACCTACTTCTAGAAGACCATATTTGGATATTTCTACTGCTTTAATCACAAGAGCAAAAAATAGACAAGATAGTGCAGTTACAGCACTTTCCGACATCAGGCCATCCATAACTCGCATTTCAACATGAAATTTAGTTAAATCATCATTCTCGTTGAAATTTAAAAAGCTATAGTTTACCCAAGCATATTTTCCATTTTTCCCCGCTATATTACTAATGTAGTTTACTACACTTCTCATAGAATCAGATGCAGGTGTTATATCTAGTACAGAAACCCTATACTTTTCCCACCGAGTTAGATGTTCTCTGGTAGAAAGGCCCATAGACATCCAAGTAATGGCGTTCTGGTATTTACGACAAAGTTGATGGAAGTTTGCTAAAATAATTTGAGGAAGAGGGCGCTCAAGTTCGCTCATCATACTATTACCCCTTCCGAGCGAACCCTCCCTCATATCATAGTAACTAGCCAAAACATGTGCATGTGTAGAACAACGTTCATTTACATATGCTCCCCTAGCCTTAGACTCTTGGATAATTTTACTAACCATATTAAAAAATTCCCAATAATCCACTCGCCTGCCGACAGTTATTACCTCTGCTCCTTTATCTTTTCCTTCTCCACCAAGCAAAGAACCGTCTGTAACTACACTATGTATGCCATAGCTGTTAATATTACCATAGCTTCTTGTTGGAGAAAATACTTCACGTAGATGGTCTCTAATACCATTAGGATCTGAACTAGGATCGTAACGATGTTCACAGTTTAAACAATCGACCATAAATTCTTTACAATCGTAACAGGCCATTTTAAAACTAGAACAAAACTGTTTATTACATAGTTTGTCAAATTTATCTTTTAGTTCAGAACGACATTCTGGTTCATTAAGACATCTTTGCCAACAATCGTAATTTTCGTTAAAATGTATACAAGGACAACTCTTACTAATGCCTTTACAAAATCCTTTCGCATTAGGTAAATTGAACTCAAATTCTAAACCTATTTTTAGTATTTTTCTTAAATTTTCTACCCAATAATTTGCTTCCGATTTGGAAATTGCTTTTTTATTAGGTAACTGAAAAAATACCCAGTTATTATCAAGCATTTTGTGTGTACTCCATATTATTCCAGTTTAACCAAAGATTACTTGTTATAGCTTTATCTTTAAATAACATAAAGTTATCTATAGTCTTTTTGTATTGTTTATAATTAATCATACAACTAAAATCTTCTAAAATGTGAGGTGCTTCTTTTTCTGCACTATCAATGGTAGGAACACAAATTACATTATACATATCCATAGAACTTAACATATTAGGATATATTTCTTTAACTAGTGCATCTTCTTTTATTGTAATTCTTTTATTAAAATTATCAGTGTAATGAGCTAGTCTTTCTAGGAGATCATGTGTTACCATTGAACAAATACCTAAAAGACCAGAGGTAAGTATTGGATGTTTTAATAAAGCTCCTCCAGGAACTCTATATTCTAGGGTTCTTTGGCTAATTCTAGAATCACTTACCTTACCATAATTTACAAAAGGACTACATCTACGTGAATTGTCTTCTTTTTCTACTAAAACACTCAATGTTCCTACATAATAGTCCAAAGCTTTGACAATAATGTTTATTATCTTACCGAAATCAGGCTGTTGAGGATTTAAGAACCTTTGTGGAAGCCCTAGGTGTACATGAAATCCAGTGAATAGCCCCCAACCACCAGATTGTGATATCATCTGTAAATGCGATAAGTTCCTTAGTTCCAACATGCTATTAAATTGTTGTATCAAAGAGTATAAATTATTTACTACTATATCTTGTTCTATACTAGGTTGTGGCCTCAATTCCATTAGTAAACCATCGTGACCTATACATCCTTGTTTCTTTACCAAAGTTCCAGGATTAAACAGACAATTATTTTTAGGGTCTATTAAAAAAAATTCTGGATCACAACCCAATGTTACATGTTTTGATACTTCAAATTTTACATTGTTACTTTTAAATTCATAGAAGGTATTTTTAGTTACAAAAGCTTTCTTTTGGTTGATATCAAAATCTTCTTTATATATTTTATCTACTTGAAGAGCTATGTTTTGTATAATAATGAACTCTCCTAATGATAAATTAAGTTCTTTTCTTAGTTCTTCTGACATTCTAATAAGCTTATTTTCGACACCTTCTTTTACAGACATCATATTTGAAATTTCTAATTCTATCATAAAAATCCTCCAATAAACAAATAACAACAACGCTACTACCACCGCCAAAAATAATATATAAAATGGAGGACTAGTTTATAATACAACCTAATTTTTCGTACACAGAATACCTACAAGGCTTCCCACTAAAATTTTTAAATTGGTTTTTAGTCAACCCATGGTTATCCACATAGTCAAATATATAAGCATTTTTTTTATCAAGACTTATTCTTTGTACTCTACCTACTAATTGTTCACATCTAACTATATTTCTAAAAGGTAAAGTTATAAATAATCTATTTAAAGGCGCATAATCAAACCCCTCACCCAACAGATGAGAAGTACATATCAATACTGTAGCTTCTCCCGTATTCAAAGCTGTTAGTGCAATTTCTCTAACTTTGTCCGAATGTTTTCCAACAATTACTACTGTCTTTTCCCAGTGCGGTTTAATTAGCTCATATAATATTTTAGCATGTTCAACACGTTCTGTAGCTACAATACATATATTACCTTTTTTAGCTTCTTTTAAAACGTCAGAAGTTATGATATTATTTCTATTGTTATCATAAACTAAGTGAGTAATTAATTTCTGATAGTCAATCATATCAGGTATTTCAGAAGTTATGTACCTAGGTATAATTACAGGTGTTATAATTTTATCTGCCACAGCTTCTCTTTGTATTGTATGTCGTATAGGACCAATATTTTGAAGCATTATATTTTCTAAACCATCTCTTCTATCAGGGGTAGCAGTTAATCCATATAAATAAAAGGGGTTAAGCCTTTTTACTATTTTAGTAAATGTCGTGCTAGGTGAATGGTGTACCTCATCAATTATAACGGTACCGAATTTATTAGCTATGGCGTCTAATTTGTCTTCATCTCTAATTAATGTTTGTACTAATGCAGCAGTTACTGGTTTGTCTATATCCCAAGATCCTTTTTGAATAAGACCTATTTCTTCCTTTGGTATATTTACAAATTGTTGAATTCTATCTACAAATTGATTTAGTAGTTGTTTAGTATGTGTTATCCATAAACAAGTTTGATTACACATTACGAGTAAAGAGATACCCATAATAGTCTTTCCACTACCTGCTGGTGCAACTAATAATCCGTCTGCATAAGTAGAAATATTAGATAAAGCATTTAGTTGATAATCCCTTAATTTTATTGAATGGTCATAACTAGTTGTAAAGGGTACTATAGATCTATAATCATTTATACTTAGTTTTATACCTAAATCTTCTGCTACTATACAAAGTCTATGGAGATATCCCCTTGGTAGATAAATACCTCCATTTTTATCAACTTCAAAATTAACAATTACAGGTTTAATACCATAAAGAAGCCTGCCAGCTTTTTTAGCCTCTTCATACATTGGATTTTTGTGTGTAAGTTCAGCACTAATAATTTGTAGTAGGTATTCTTCTATTTTTGGTATATGTATTGTATTTGCTATGTTTATAATCATTATTTATAAATTTCTTTTAAGAACACACCTTCTATAGTCTGCCAGAAACTAAAACCATCAATTTTATAGCCACACACATATTCTGCAGCTGCTGATAGTGTTTTAAATATCTTATCTCCAATTACATACTCGCCTTTTTCATTTACAATAAGTATGTAAGGATAACTAGTTGTTTTTGTGTACCCAATATAAAAAGTATTAGTAGGGATGCCTTCTTTGTTTATGACGGCTCCAGAATTATTATCTTTTTTTAGTAAGATACTTTTATCTTTTTTTTCATTTTCTTTTCTTATCAAAAATAGCATTTTAGAAACTGCATCAAGTGCTACCTTTAATTCTTTTACTTCTTCTTCTAAAGTTGTTGGTACTTTTTGTGAAATTTGTATATCTTCTTTCTTTAAACTAAATTCTGCCATATATGCCTTTACTATATAGAAGTATAATTACAAAGCTACGAGGAGTACTATATTAGTACTCCTCGTAACTTTACCATCAACAAATAGCTACTGATTATCCAGGGAAGTTACCGTTAGGAAAACGATTTCCTCCACCTTGACCTTGGTTGGCAGTCTCAGGGTCATACATGGTCTTTGATCCAAGCTTAATAAGTGTTACTATTAAACCACAACCTCCGTCCCAAGACTTTAAGTAGCCTTCTACATAAAGCTGTCGTTCGTCTGCAACATATTGTTGTACAGTATTGACAATTCTTTCAGTATTACTGAGACACGGCACTATGCACTCAGTATCTCCCCATTTTCCATCAGGCTTCAACTCTGGTACTAACGTAAGAAGTTGGAATGTAACCCAACCACCATTTACAACAGGATTTCCTACTACTCTTCCCTGCTGCATACATCTATTAAACGACAAACCAATACTTTTAGCCATAACTTATTCTCCTTTGTACATGTTAAATTTCTTGCTGTTGATAGGAAGCATACTGTTAGCTAAACTATTAGCTAAAGCATCACAATACTTCCGCAACTCAACGTCTTTAATGGAATTTAAAACCTTTTCATACTCTCTTACATCTGCTGGTTTAGTCTCCATAATCTTTTTGAAGATTTTACTTGGGATATCCACAACATCATAGTTTATAAGATTCATCACAAGCTTACACCCATCTAAAGTGGAGCGGCTTGTGAAGTACAAGACGTTGTTTGCCTTTACTATTTTGTTGATGATATTACTCCCTCCTTTTTCTTGTATCATGGTATGATATGCTTTCAAATCCGCTACACCAAGTTCTTTAGCCTTCTTTTTGATTTGCAAACACACTAACCTAGATACTTCAGGGTCAAATCCCTCTGCTACCAAAGATTGTTCGTCGGCAGTGCAAACCGCCTCAGTTACAACTTTATGCAGTGACTTAACACCATGTTTTTGTTTGAATACAGAATTGGCCACTGTATCCATGAAGACCTCAATACCACATTCTAGTCTTTGATTGCCTGCATATTCTGAATTCTCCATAATTCTTAAAAGATTATATGCAAGTGCAACTACAGGTCCTGTATTACTTTTTACTCCTGTAAGCTTACTTACAATTTCAGCATGGGTATCAGCAGTTAGAGGGTCAAAAGGCTTAATACCATAATCACCAAGACGCATCTCAAGCACACGAGGAGTTCCCATCTTTTTGTTATAGTACTGTATCTTCTCATAACAATACTGATTGGGAAACTTAAACTCTTTATGAAGTGCTTTCTTTGCTTCACGAGTATGAAAAGAAGCTATATACAACACATCGCCGTCAAAATCTAACGACAATGATCCTAAACTATTACCACTTGCTCTGACTGTAAATCGACACAGCTCGTCCGATGTTACTTGTACTTTTTGGGGCCTAATAGACATAAAACCTAAACAAGGAAATCTTTCAACAAGTACTACATCGCCGTCTTTTACTTTGAGTTGTTTTGCCATGTCTTTGTGAATTTCAATTGTGTTATGGGGCAACTCATTACTTAAAGTTGCAACACCTTTCGCAGAATTAGGATATCTTACGGACATACCATGAATACTAATTTCTCCAGATTTTGAACTTAATTTACTGGAGATTAGCGAAAAATATCCACTTACTGCTGAGTAGAATAGGGATATGTGGCTACCTACTGTTGGTTCAGCCATATATCGCTTACTCATAACAACTATTGTATTCAGAGCATTACCGATGTCATTAAGACCAATTAAACCGTTGTCATGTTTCCAGCACCTCCTCAAGTTACCATAGGGAACATATATGGTATCAAATACTATTTTGTATGCTACAGCTTTACCGTTCAATTCATTCGGGACTTCACAAGGAAATCCTTCAGCAAGTATAGCGTAGTCTGCGTCCAAAACTACCTGATATTTCATGGGGAGCTTAAGCAAGAAACCGTTTTCTTCCAAAGAACTATCGACAATAGAACCTTTTAAATCATCTTCTGTCAATAGAATACCAGTTTCTTGGTTGAGTGGTACAATATCATTTACGTTGCGTGTAATGTATTCAAGACTAGTATGGCCCGTCTTAAATTTAAGTATCTCAAGCAATTCACGCAAATCTTCAAATCCTTGTGCGTAAGATAAAATTTCTTTTTCTAAAGCATTGTCTTCTCCAAAGCGTGTAGATAATGCTCTAAATTCTATAGTAGAAAACTTCAGGCCACAATCCCTAAGTCCTCTAGCATTTGTAGAAATTGCAGCATTTGGTTTCCAGGTGGTGTCGTCAGCATCATGGGTTACTCCCCAAAATACTTTACCTGCTAAACAATTAAACTTACCAGCGTAAGTAATACACTCCCAAGTACCGTCTTCTCTGTGCCCAATACTTTTTAGCGCTGCCATAATAGACTCTTCAGTTGGCACTGCAGAATCAGGTACTACAACTGGTTGGTTATTGTTTAAAGTATTTAACAGCGCTTCCAACACCTGTGTATAATTCTTGCGCTTCATAACAGCTTTAGAAGACACAATTATGTCAATTTTCTGTTTTTCTCCAGTTACAGGATTTATAGCATAACCAAGGTCACGAAGACGGATTACTCCTTTATTAGCTGCCATATTAGTTAATTTAGTACCATCTTTTAAGTAACGCCTGTATTTAATAAGCACTACTTTTGTTGGAAAAAGAAGCCCTCCAACATTTGAGGTATCATCACTAATAGACACAACTTCTGCGGAGTCGCATTGCACTTTGAAAAGTTTCACCTTTTCATTTTTATTTACACACAGGGTATCTCCTGTATTAATAGCTTGGCCTACTTCTACGATTACCTCACCATAACAAATACATCGCTTCTCATATTCGATATATTTATCTTGGTGAGATATATCTACCATTAATTGATCTTCCCAAACATCTGGAATATCAACAAAGACCGTAAACAGGTTCCAACCTTTACGGGATAAGCCAGTTTCTGCTAGTTTTGCTGAAGTTTCTGACTGCACAAGAGGACATTCATCTCCTCGCATACCAAGAGTAGAGTACAAATTCCTCTGAGGATTATGGTATTTCACACCAAAAGGAGTTAATTTTCTAAGGTCATAATTAAGGATGTAGTTTTTATCTGCCAAACATCCATCAGATAAACCCAAAGAAGTCCAGCCATACTGATAATACTCTTTATTCTTTGCTACTTGATAGGCATGCTTTTCCTCAGGATTGATAATCGAATCAAATTCAGGATCTAGTATGATGATCCTTTTATTCATAATAAAAGAATTGTAGTCAGTTTCATGTAATGGAAGACCATGTACAATGAAATCTAACCTTTTCTGAATATTATGAAGTATCACCGAAGCTGTGTTATTTTCAAAAGCATACCTGATTTGTTGAATGGCTGTGATGTTGTTTTTGTAAAGATACGAAGGCAGCATGTGTACGGGATACCCAAAAATAATCTCATAAACAACATCCAAATATGAGAGCATCTGATTTTGTGCTTTCCAGAAATACATGCCTTCTGCTCTTTCTACACCATTAAGTATTAACAAAGAAACTCCGTTTTTGATGTAAGGAATAGGAAAAGACAAGATGTGTTCTACATCATTCCTATTCATCTTAAAGATAACTTGAGTATCTGTTCTTTCAGTGTACAATGAGGCTTTAAAAAGACTAGCATTAGCCTTAGTCAATACCCTAGAAGTAAATTGAGAAATAAAATTGCTTACTAGGACATCGAGTTTGGTAGAAGTCATCTGTTATCCTTTTTGCTAAGATTAAGAACTTTGTTTCCTTCTTGCAGAATGCAGGTCTTTAGTTGGTGCACGTTTTCTAGTACTCTGGTGTTTAACCTCCCATAAACTTTAATCATTTTTGAAAGTTCATACGATTTGAATAAATACCCCATAATATAAGTGTAGCTTCTCAAGTAATCTATAGCTTTTGGTGCATTTAGCTTAACTATATTATGAAAAAGGTCTAATCTGTCCTCTAATAATTTTACAGTATTTAAAAATAGTATCAACTCTTTAAAGTTATCTTTGTTGTTGTATAAACAATCTAATATAAGTTTGTTTAGCAAGTTTTGTTTATGCGTTAAAACTTTTGAATCTGTTATAGACATGTACTTATAAAAAAAATACAATACTCTAGAATTTATTAAATTTATTAAATTATTTACATTATTTATTAAGTATTTTTTATCATTAACCCCTCTAGTAACACTTCTCATGAAAGGTTTATATACTGGATTAGATAATAAACTTGTGATTTTTGCACAAAATTTATTTTCTGAGTCAAAAATATTTGTATCATTTACTGGACTAACTGTTAAGTAAATTAGATTCTTATCTAATTTTTTTATTTTTAGGTAAGCGCGAGTCCTATTTTTAAGTAAAGTATAGTTTATAGAGCTAGTCTCATTTGTAGGGACAGGTAAGATTATATTTACTTTTTTTCTTTCGAAACGATGTTTTAATTCATAACCGTATCTAAAAAAATATACGTCTGCTTGTGCTATAAAAAATAAAACGTCATTAAATAGTTCTGATAGTTGCATTTCTGGTTCAGTTATATAACCTAAACTTCCAACCCTAGGACCAGATTCTCTTACAACATTAGATCCAGTAACTACTATCTGTGTACTTGTGTAGAACATGGTTAGTCTCTTTTTTTAACAATTCTAGAATAGCTAGTGAGTCTTCTTTACTTCTAATATATAAATTAACTAGTTTTTTATATTTATCATCTATTTTTTTATCATCTATTTTTTGTCCTGTAAATATTGCTAAATTACCATTTATAGAAGAAAGTAATTGCAATGCAGGCTCTAAATTAGTAGCATAAGAGTCTCTAACAATATCTAGTCTACAAAATTGTTCGATATCGACAAGATATTTAAAATACTTTATTCTATTTTCTACTAATTCAAAATATTGGAATAAATGATTAGGAACCAACTCTTTTGAAAAGACCTCATCTCTAACCTTTTCTAGTTTTCTTTTTATATCTTTAACTAAAAAATGTTTAGTATAATTAAAATTCTCAAGAAAAGAAAATTTAGCAATAATGAAATAAACGAATTCTCTGCTATCAATATTCATTACATTATTTATCACAGATTTTGTATAAATAAAACTTACACCTCCATACATTGAAGTATCAACGTTTAACAACAGTAAGGGGGTCACGTGAAAACAAAAAGGATTCACTCTTTGTTTCCCTTCTTTACCTCTCCGCGTAATGAAAGTATTAATTCTATATATATGATCTTTTACTAAACTTACTTTATATATGTACCCTTTAGAAAAGTTATTTATACCAGAGTTATTTAAAATATCTGGTATAATAAATTGCTGTAAATTACTGATCCTATTAAATATCATAAATACTCACTGTTAAAAGATTAACCAATATGTCTACACTCTATATATAGAGGCTTATTATTTAAATCTATAAGTTCTAAATCTACTACTTTTTTCTTTTCTACATCAACGGCTGTAATAAAACTTAACTCTTGTGAAACAAATAGCTGTTTTTCACAGTTTTTACCTGAAGTTTTAAATACAAATCTATGATTTTTTATAGCCGCGCCTGCAGCTGCGATAGAATCTAGCGTTTTTGGTGAACAAGATAATAATTTTCTAACAAACTTTATAGGATCATTATATAACAAGTAAAATTGTTTTCTATCTATAAAACCTAGAGGAGTGCCTTCTAAAACAGTAGGTTGTTCGTTTCTGTAAGTTAAATAAAAAGTTGGTTTAAATGTTTTCTGCATTTTCAATTTCTTTATATATACTTATACTCCCTTCAATTAACGCCTCATCTACTAAAAGACTATCAAAAGTATAAAGAAGTTCTACTTCGTAACCATATAAAATATATAAATCTTCTATATCTTTTGGGTCAGATTCTAGAAACAATGAAGCGTCAAAATCTTCTTCAAAATCTTTGTCCATATCTACTACAGGATCTTCGTCATCATCATAAGGAAAAATCTCTGAATCTGTGGAAGTCAGAGTCATTACACTATTTTGTAGATGATTTAAATCCGTACATTTTACAATAAAACTATCTCTTTCAATTGTTGCATCGGGTACTATTAAAAATATATCAATACAGTCTTCTACATTTTCTGGTATGGCAAAGGCGGGTGCTAAAGTCCCATGAAGTAGACTTATATCTTTATAAGTTGTAGCTGGCTCTTTACTGAGATAAGCTTTTACTTCTTCTGCATCTGTAAATACTTTTAAATCGTTTTTACCTAATTCAGCTACATTTGATAGATACCCTAAAATATATACTACTTTTCCTATGTTGTTGTCTAATGCTTTCATTTTTTCCTCAAAAATTCTTGGGACTCTTGGCCCCAAGAATTTTATAAAAGTGAGTAAGTTTGCTTTATGCCGCAGCTGTAAGATAAGTCTTTCCAATGTACTTATTCTTAAATGCAATAGAAGATAGGGTTAGTAGGTCAATTACACCATTTTTATACCACCTGTATGCATCACTAATGGGTTTCATGTACTCTGGGTGATACTGTACTGCAAAAACTTTTTTATCTGGATAATAAATAGACTCTACTTCTTTACCTTCATAATCAATCTGTTCATCTTTATTACCGAAATAGTACTTTGAGTGCTTATGCTTCGACCAACCAAGAATAAAGCCGTCTTCGTTTGGAATACACATTTGATGATGTGTTGAGGTAGCTTCAAAATTATGCCCAGTACTGGTTTCAATTTTATGATTTACTGAATGCCCAGTTATATGATGCATTAACCAACCACCACACATTACATTAAGAAATTGACTTCCTCTACAAATACCAGTCATAGAGATATCATTTTCAAGAGCGGTGACGAAAATACCTTCTTCTGCTAAGTCTCTGCCAATATTATAACTACAAAAATTTTTCGGAGAAGAATGATTATAAAAAGAAGGACAAACATCTTCTCCTCCAGTAAACATTACTAATTTAAAATCTCCAGGGTTGTTATTAAATTCTTTTACATTTGTGACTACTTCACCAAAATTAGAAGCAAGTGAAACATAAGAAGCATTTCCAGAAACTACAAGTACTTTATCACCCATTATAAATTATTCTCCACTCAAATCGGGTAGCTTTGTACCCATGTTTTGTTTTTCTGCAGTTTCTACTGCAACATCAATCACCGCTCGTTCTGGAATGATTCTCTTTACAGAAGAGCCCTCAAATTCAATAACGTAGAAACCTGTAGCGCCACGATATACTTTTGTGTACACACTACTAGTTTCAAAAAATTTAATATTGGAAATTTTTGGACTATCTACTACTTCACCTTCTTGAGAAATAATAGGTTTTTGTCCTAAAATAAAAGTATCAGGCACTTTTAAAGAAACTACATTTACGCTAATAGAAAGAATCTTCATGTTATAACTTCCATTCTCCATCTGAAATTAATTTAAACTTGGATACATCTTGGGCATATATGTATACTAAACACTCTTCTTCACCATCTTCTGTATTAACAATAATTTTTTGTTTATCATACAGATTATTTATGCATCCTTTAAAATTGAAACCTTCAATTCTATCTAAAGCTTCTTCTACAGTTTTTGCATTTGAATATACATGAACTTCGCCTTTTATTTCAGTATTCCCTGTAAGCACTAAACCTGGATAACTATTGAAGACGTTAAACATAGTACCTTTTGTTTTTCCTAGTTTATTACTTAGTCTAAACTTATCGAAACGATTAGCAAAACAACCACCTTGTTTTAACGTGCCGTATACAAAAACTTTAATTGTGTTCTTCGGCATACTTTACCTTTCTTATGTATACACTCTTAATTTCAAAAGCTCTATTTTTATGTAATGCTATTGGAAGTACATACTTTGGTATAACACCGTTAGTATCTTCGTTTTTTACTTCCGGATGTTTATTCTTATACTCACGTAGCTCTGGTAAAGTCATTACAGAACTGTAAGTAACCCCATTCGGTGTTTCTACACGGATGAACCAAGAAGCCATAGTCAATGTACTATCAATATCAATTTCCTGTACCATTTGCATTACCTACAGCTACCTTTTTACCCAAAAAGAATGTTTGTAGAAGTGCCACATCCATAAGTTCTTCAGGATGCCATTGTACACCACGTAGTTCAACACCGCCTAGAAGAACATCTACTGCTTCAATGATGATAGATTCTTTAACACCAATCTTTGGTGTAGAAAAGTTTGTAATAGCTAAAGCCCGTAGTTTATTATCTGCATCTACATTAATATTAATATGCTGTGCGTCTAGACAAACTAGTGCTTGATGATGAATTGAATTTACATAAATAGCTTGATTATCTGCATTGACACCGTAAAGTAGTTTAACGTTTGCTTTAACACTATGAGTAGGCACATTCCTTGCCACACCACGACTGTTTACAAGATTATGATCATTTACATGTTGATAAAAACTGTGGTGTAGAGAATGTTTTTCGAAAATACGAAGAAATTCTCTTACAATTAGCTGAAACCCTCTACAGATGCCGAAAATTTTCTTATGCTGCCCAATAAAAAGTCCCATAAGGGTGCGTTCAAAGTTATCCTTTTCTGGAGAACAACCAGAACTTGCGATATTGTCTTCATCATAAAAAGTAGGTTCTAAATCAACACCTCCTGGAAGTAACAAACCATCACACATATTTACGATTTCATCAAAATTATTGTATTTTGTGACAATAATGGGATTCAATCCAGCTGCAGACATGTACTCAAGATAAGCCGTATTGATTGAAGTACTGTCTTTGGCACCAAACATCGAGATTGCAATATTCATTTTATTCCTTTAGTTTGTGGCTGTAATTTGCCATTCTTTTTTGAAATCATACTTATTAATAGAAGCCTTACATTCTTTTAAAAAGTACTTAGAGTCTTCAGACATATAGTTGATAAGTACATCATCAATTACTTTTTCTGCTGCTTCATAATCTCCTGTATTGATGATTTTTTGTATGGTATCTGCACCACCAAGTTTGTTGATAATCTCCTCATGATACTCTTCACGTACGGCCTTTAAGGCATCTGTTGTAAGAGAATCAATCAACATAACAAGATTTGGACTTTTAAGCCAAAAAGAAGAAAGTGTTCTATATTCTACTCCGTATTCTGTAGGACGATGTTCACCTGCTTTACCGTATAACTTCCTTCTACTAATACTACGTTCATCAGTATCAAGTACTACGCTGATAATTCCATGAAAAGCGTCACACATACGTACCGTATATACTTTCCCATAAGGATCGTGGAGAAAGTCGTTGCCGTCTTCGCCTGTAGAACCAATATGGATATGAGCACCTGTACTACGAAGATTAGATCTTTCTGCATTTGGTTGTTCATTTTCACATAAGCGCCAAGCATCATAACTTGGAGAACAACCGAAAGCTTGAGCTTGTGGGGTATTTAGCTGGTCCTCATCAAACTCTGCCGAAGCTGCCATATCGATTGTTAAATCCTTAGGAAGCATAGAGTGTAACTCATTGAATGTGTCACGAAGCTTATTGATAAAATCTTCTGCTGTTACACCAACGGGGCTAGCAAACTCGACAGCCACATTGTCTGTTTGAAGCCCTGCTCCAGTCTTCATAAGGAAAGGTTCTTCTTTTGAACCTGGGAAGTAGGTTTCAGCATTGATGTATTTTTCGCCTTTCTTTACGAAAAATTCAGGATCAGTTCCGATAGTATGTCGGGGATTCATTAGTTGTTCTCCAGATATTGTTTAATCTTTTTTTGAAGGTTTTTGTTAACGTACTTATCTTTTAATAAAGCATTTATACCAATACAAGTAGTATAAGCGGCACTTCCTACATTTCTCCCATAAGTAGCATATTCATTCTTAGTAACAAAAGCTTTTTCTTGTGGAAATACAAAAAGAGTTTTTGCACCAGCTAGTATTTTTATGATGTCGCTATGTTTATCAAAAAGGATATTTTCATGACCTATTGAATGTTTATCAATATTATGTTTTTTTACAGTATTCCATATGTCAATAATTACTTTATCATCAATATTTTTTGGTAAATTTTCTATATTTCCGTTAGCATACTCTATTTGAACATATGTTTTTGCTGCTCTAATAATTAAAGGGTACAAAGAAAGAAGAATAGGGCTTAATAACCAGTCTTTACTACCTGTAAATA
>Ga0172377_10004173_pt1 | contig 14896 bp, 12 predicted proteins | sample Pumphouse3metaG_FD_119749 | JGI IMG/M metagenome (GOLD analysis project Ga0172377, IMG submission 119749) | Leachate microbial communities from a municipal landfill in Southern Ontario, Canada - Pumphouse #3 metaG | ecosystem: Engineered > Solid waste > Landfill > Unclassified | place: Canada... | reverse complement strand
TAAAAGAACAACTTTCGTGGGCGAACGCCCCATTTTTACTGGCAGTCCCCATATAGTTGAGGGCGGTTTCAATCTGGACGTGGAAAATCAGAACTACAATGTAGGAGATACCATTCCAGCAGGAACGCTTGCTATATATGATGAGCAAACCAGACTGGTTAAGCTGTTAAAGACTGCAAAAGTAAAGGCTATTGATGCGAATGATGCAAAAATAGTAACACTCGTTAAGAATGATTATTGCCAACCGATCTTTGTCGTTGGTGATAAAGTATTGGCCACTGTATCTGGTACCTATGCTGATGCACCGTCAATTACGAAAATCGAGGAAACAGATACTGGATATGTTATCACGTTATCAGCAGCCATAACAGGCTTAGCGGTGGATAACATCCTGGTACAAGTAATTAATTCAAGTGATAACGCTGCTATTGTTGGTGATGCCAATGCTCTTACTGTTACCGATACAGAGGTGAAAGAGGACGAAACAGGCATAGATGTAACTAATGATACCATGCAATATGCACTACTTGAAAGGCGTGTATTGCCGATCCCAACCTCACAAAAGGATTCGACTGGCATGTACCTCAAAGGTAATGTACATATTCGTTTATCACAATCTTATTAAGGAGGGATGATCAATGAAATCTATTTATTCAACATTTACAGGTTTATATAATACTGAGGGTAAACCGTTGGACTTCCTGGCTATGTGGAAGAAAACCTTTGATGAGGCAAGTAAACAGCAAGCTATTTTGTTCCAGAAAAATTATTCCGATCAATGGTTTGATTGGAGTGTTCCTCAGATGTCCCTGAGAGCTGATGCCGTAATGGGTAAATACCATTTACGTGTAATGGCTACTTTGGTTGGTGATGAAAGTGGTACACCATTGAGGCGTTCCGATGGATTCGATATTTGGAATGAGGAAATTCCACGTGTTGGCCATAAGTTCTTTATGTCTGCCAAAACGTATCGTAAACTACAGGAAGTTTATAAATCTCCATTCTTGACAGAATCTCAAAAAGTTCAAGAGATTGAAAAAACTCTTAGAAACGATATGGAGAATGCTTACATGGGATGTAAGGATGTAGCTGATTACATGATATTGTATGCTTTATCTCATTTTGGCGTATGTCAATTTACGCCAGCTATCAACAACCCTGGAGGTAGGAAATATGAGGTGGATTATACAATGCAAGCAGCCAACAAACTTATGTCTGCATTGCTTTGGAATACCGCTAACTCTGATGCTGGTAAATTGGATATTATTCTTATTCTATCCGATATTATCACAACATTTAAGAACATGGGGGTTGTATTCGGAGAAATGCTGATGTCTCCAGAACTCATCGCATTCATACGTAGAGACCTCTTGATACGTAAGGCTATTTTCGGTAATGATAAGAGCGCACAAATCGCAAGCACAAGCCAGTTAAACGCATTGCTTGCTGATAACAGCATACCTCCTATCACTGAAATTACTCGTAGAATGGGTATCGAAAAAGACGGTGAAGTAACTGTTTCTGATCCATGGAACCATAATGTAATTGCATTCAAACCTGCTGGTAAGATTGGGCACATCCAACCTGCCATTGAAGATAGTGAGCTTATGCCAGAGGATAATGTAAATTACATTGACGCTGGTAATGGTATCCGCATATCAAAATGGCGTACGGGTGATTCTACTTCTCAAAAAGCGGGTGAATATACTCAGGGTGCTGCCAGATTCTTACCTATCATTGATAACATCAATGGTTGCGTTTGCTTCCAGGTGCGTGGATTCACAGAGAAAACTATTCCTGATGATTCAGAGGGAGTAGCTCGTAATTTCGTAACAACAGCAGAGTACGATAGTATTTCTGACACAGTGGAGGGTTAATCATGGTATTGAAAGTTTTGGTTGAAATGAGAGATAAGGTAACTAAAAAATCACTCCATGCTGGAGACAGTTTAGTTACTGATGATCTGGATCGTATCAACGATCTTGTATCTCGTAAACTGTGTGTGATCACTTCTATAGAGAATCCAGATGACACGGCAAAGGTTACGTTTGGCGAAAAAGAGTATGACACTAAAACCATTATTGCTGCTTTAAAGCAGATTGATGGAGTAAGTGTGGCTAATAACGCTGGAGCTGACAACCTCACTGCCAAAATCACTGCTCTCACAGATGATCAGAAGAAAACTTTATCCGAACTCTTAAGTAAGGAATAAGTATATGGGTACTTTGACAAAATATAATGCGCTGGTGGGAGAACTTGAACCGTACTCCCCCAGTGCCATTACAATCCAGAAGGCTCTATCTGATGTTGGTATAAACGATTCTACTGAGGCCTATGATTCAAGCAAAGATCGTGCACCGATCGCTAAAGCTGCCATCTATGTTCTTAAGAAATTAATCGTTTTATCATCAGACAGCCTGGGAAAATCATCTCAAAGCTATAATGTGGATCAGTTAAAGAAACGGATCCATGATCTATGCAATGAGGCTGGTTTGGATATAAGTGATTATATCGAAGTACCAACTATAGAGAATGGATCTAATCGCTGGTGATATGAAAACTAATGGCACTTTCAAATATATCCCTATTCAGGATTCAGCAACTAAAGACACCAAAACTGGATGGACTAAATACAGTGATGGTGATACTGGAGGCTGGATAGATGGTATTGAATGCCAAATAGACAGATCTATACCCGCTAAACAAATAATTGGTACAGATGGGCAGATGCACGCTTATACATACGATGTATTTATACCTAAATACTTTGATGTAGAGCTTACCATAGGCGTAAAAATACAAGTTATTGGAGAGGATGGGAATAGTGATGAATTCACGATCCAGGGAGTTGATTCTTTTAACCGTAAATACATAGAGATATGGGGATAGTACCAAAGTTTGGTAGTGGTAAGATAACTGCAAATGTACAAGCGTTCCAAAAACGCTTTGAAGCAGCTACTATCTATATGCTGAAATACCTGGGTGAAAGCCTGGTTAAATACGCTAAGGATAGCCATAACTATACTGATCGTACTGGAAATTTAACTAATTCAATTGGTTTCGTAGTAGTGCAAAACAAGAAAGTAATTGCTAATGGTGGGTTAGACCAGCCTGGAAAAGGACACGATTCTGGATTAAAGTTGGCTATGCAAATGGCAGCTGAAACAACATCCTCCTTTTCGCTCATCATCGTTGCTGGAATGAATTACGCTGCTTATGTAGAGGCAAAAGGATATAATGTGATTCTGCCAGCCGAATTGAAATGTAAAATGGAATTCCCAGCTACTATGAAAAAGTTGATGGAAATGGCTAAATCAAAAGCAACTGAGTTATATGGTAACTTCTGAGGAAATAGGAGCACGTGCATACGAATTGTTATCTACCAGCAATGTAGCTACAGCTATTACTGGTATGGTGGATTGGGAACGTAATGATTATTCAAAAGAGGATGTTGTTATAGTTCCACACACCATGTCTGGTGAAGGATCTACACAGCTTGGGCAAGTAAACATCAATATACATGTTCCTGATGCCAAAACGAAGCCTAAAACAGGAGAGCCAATCTATCATACAAATTGGGAACGTCTCGTAGAACTAAGGGCAATGTGCATAGAAGTGCTTAAGTCCCACTATGAAAGTGGATATGGTTGGAATTGGACAATAGGGCAACTTAATCCACCTATTAAGGAACCAGATCACAACGAACACTTTGTATCTATAGCTTTAGAGATAACAGCAAGAAATAAACAATAACATTTTAAACTAAAAGAATTATGCCAGTTTTAAGCACAATGGGTTTAAAGAAGATTTTCACTACAGATGCGGAAACTTCTGCTACAGAGGATAGCGGATATGCTATACCTGCCAATGGTGATGCGTGGAAAGATTTAGGAGATGTATATCAGGATACTTGTACATTGAAAGATGGAGATGCGACTGTTACAACTCATGAATCTGAAACCTCAAATAAAAAGATCTATCAGATAAAACCAGGTGATACAACACTTGAACTTTCATTGATGGATCCAGATTTGGAGCTTTTAGCTCGTTATTTCGGAGGTACAATTACAACCGATACAACTACTCAGAAAAAGCATTGGATACGTCCAAGGAAGCTACCATACGTGGAGCGTTGTATCAAGATATTGCCAGAAGAGGGCTTATTGCTCGTTACAAGGGCAGCCGTAATTGTTCCAACATTCAATATTACTTATTCCGCAAAAGGCATTTGCCTTGTACCAATGAAGATAAACTTCATTTCAGAGCTTGAGATGGATGAAAACTGTGTTTCTCCAATATCGGGCGAAGCGTTGTAGTATTTGTAACAACTGATAAGCCCCCTTGTTTAAGGAGGCTTATCTTTTTATTGATCCAATCATTATGGAAGAAAAAGAAGAACAAAAAGAGGAAAAAGAGCTTACTAAAGAGCAACGTTTGGAGCTTGAAGAAAAGGCAATAGAAACATTGCTTCAATATGGTGCCAAGTTCTCAGTACCATTAAAAATATCACCAAAGGCAGCACCTAAATGGATATTATGGTGGAATAAACGTTTCCCTGGGCTTGCTATTGCATGGAGAGATAAACGTATTCCTAAGAACTGGATCGTTGAAAAGGATAATGTCCCTAATGTCTTTACAGGTAAGGCTGATGAAGTATATATGAGACGTTTTCATATCAAGCCATTATATCTGGGTACTATTGATATGATCAGAGCATTGGAATTAGAAATAAACTTCAATGAGGATGCTATACAAAACAATCCGACAATTGAAAGTGAGAAGTTGCTAAAATACACAAACCTGATGGCTAAGATTGTTGCTGTAGCAACCCTAAATGTATGTGATGTGGCTGATCCAATGAACAAGAAAGTATCTGATCTACAAAAATTTTTTAAGAATCATCTTACCACAAGAAGGCTACAAAGGCTTTGCATGATCATAGACCAGTTAAAGGATCGTGCGGGTTTTACAAACTCTATTCGATTGATATTACAAGTCGAAGCGACAACGATACCCAAAGCAGATCGAGTAGAGTAATCGGGCTTAATAGTCCATGGGGCAATCGTGGTGCCATCCTGGAAAAATTCGGATGGACGTATGACTATTTGCTTTGGGGAATTTCCTGGGTTAATGTTAGGATCATGTTGGATGATAGCACCAGAATAATTGATATAAAATCTGATGATGGAGATACAAATAATGATGATAAATCTGATGGAAAAGTAGAGCATAGATCTTTAAAGACAAAAGAGGATATAATGAATTATGTAAACCATTTATTATGAGCGAGAATATAGATGGAGGGTTAGGCTTTAGGGCAACACTTGATGTTGATGATTTCAACGTATCCGCTGATGCGATGGAGGCAAAGATCAAAGATGTGTCTGGTACTACAGTTACAGAGACTGGAGAGATGGATCAGGCCTTTATGAATTTTGCTACAAATGCTGCCAGATATATTACTGCTACATTAATAGGTGGTGGTATGATGGGGCTTGTTAATAGCATCATACAAACACGTGGACAATTCCAGCAATTAAGTATTGCATTCGATACTATGCTTGGTAGTGCAAGCAAGTCCAAAGAACTCATGGATCAAATAGTAGATACGGCTGCTAAAACTCCTTTTGATCTAATGGGTGTTGCTTCTGGAGCTAAGCAACTGTTAGCTTATGGTGAATCTGCTGACAAAGTAAATGAAACTTTAACACGTCTTGGTAACATTGCATCTGGGTTATCAATTCCACTTAATGATATAGTCTATCTCTATGGTACCACAATGGTGCAAGGTAGATTATACGCACAAGATGTACGTCAATTCACGGGGCGTGGTATTCCACTTGTTCGTGAACTTGCTAAAATGTATGGAAAAACAGCCGAGGAAATTAATGCAATGGTTTCGGCTGGAAAGATCGGTTTCCCTGATGTAGAGAAAGTGATCAATAAAATGACAGATAGCGGTGGGCAATTCTACAATTTGATGGAAAAGCAAAGTAAATCCCTATCTGGAATGGTTAGTAACCTATCAGATGCTTGGGATACTGCTTTAAATAAGATTGGTACAGACAATCAAAAAGTGCTTTCAGAAGGCATCAGTGCTGCATCCTATGCCGTTCAGCACATGGATACTATTCTTACTACCATAAAAGCAATTGCAATAGGATATGGAAGTTATAAGGCTGCTATTGCATTAAATAGCTTGGCCTTAAAAGGTAATACAGGTATTGCCCTTATTGATAATACGGTTAGATCTGCAAAAATAGCCTTATTAAAGGCTGATGAGGCAATAACAGGACAGGCAACTGCCAGGACTGAAACAATGACAGCCGCTCAGGTAGCTCATACCGCTTCATTACAAGCTCAATTAACTGTTGAAGAACAAAGCAATCTTGCAAAGCAACTGAGAATATCCACCATAGAACAACTACTTACAGCCCAACAACAAGAATACTTATCAAATGTAGGAATAACAACATCATCCGCAAACTATGAGGCAGTTGCAATGTCAGTAATGACAGTTGATCAACGTGCATCATTAGCAAAAACGGATCTTTCATCAAAGAGTGCTATATATCAAGCTGCTCTGGAAAAAGAAGTAGCGACAAAGACAGCAAACCGTACAGCTACACTTGAATCCATGAGAGCTGATGTGAAAGCAGCTGCGGCTAAGCTTGAATCTGCCAGGATGTCTGCTATTGAGGCTAAGAATGCTGTTGATGCTGGGAATTATGAAGTTTACAGAGCAAAACAATCAGGTGATGCTGCTGCTGTTGCTACAGCAGAAAAGAAATTGGAAGGTGCTGTAGATAATGAGGCTATAACCAGAAAAGCCGCTTTAGCAGCTAATTCAGATTTTTACGCAAAGAAAAAATTACTGGAGGCTACTGCTACTAAAACATCTACAGTTGCTTCCGAGGCTGATGTAGTTGCTAAAACTACACAAAGTGCAACCACATCTATATTAACAGCTATCACTACAAAGGCATCATTAGCTATGAAAGCTCTTTGGGCTTCAATGATGACAAATCCTATTGGATGGATTGTTGGATTAATCGGTGCTGCTGTTAGCATATTTACATTGTTCAACAGCAAGTCCAAAGAAGCTAAGACTATACAAGGAGAATTCCAGGATGCACTTAACCAATCTACAGAGGATCTAAAAGTAAATATGGCTGTATTGCAGAATACTGCAAATGGCACTGAAACACATCGGAAAGCTCTTAATAAAATAAACGATCTCTGTAAGGAATATAATAAAACACTCCTGGATGAGAATGATAGCCTGGATAAACAAAAAAGCAAATACGATGAACTGACAAAAGCGATTCAAAGTGCCACAGCTGAGAAGATAAAAGCTAAATATGTAGAACAATCCATGAAAGAGCTTACGGATAAGCAAACGAAAGCTCTGGAGGATCTAAAGAATGCTGCTGAACATTCCACCTATGATACAGGAGAAACTACTTATGTATCTACTGGATATGGTGGTGCTATAGAACAACCTATAATAGAAGCGTCAACTGATATTAGAAACGCTTCACAAGCCGTTTGGGATGCTGTTGACCAGATGGCTATGGATGCTGCCAATAAGCTTAAAAGCTTAACAGGTAATGCCTATGAACAAGCATTTAATGAATCTATCAATAAGATAAGTAAGGCAGTACAAACAGCTACAGGTGCATCAGATAAAGAGATGGAAAGCTTTAATGTCAATTTAAGAAACCACCTTACAACATTGGCAACTGCTTCTAAAGATGCTAACGCAAATATACAGAAAGTTGATAATCAGTTACATTTATTCTATTCTACACAGCCTAATGACAATGTAAAAAGCAATGTTATAAGTACCACTATGAGCTTTTCAGATCTGGAGCAAAAGGCAAAAGATACTCAAAAGCAGATAGATGCTATTAATTCAAAGAAGATAAAAGTACAGGCTGATTATACCCAATTAAACGGACTTATTGTAACACTTAACCAGGTAAATGATACAATTGATAAAAAAACTCATTCCCTGAATACAGAGGCAGGAATCAATGAAAGAATACAGAAGCTGAAAGCTGAAAGATCAGAGGTTGTAATAAATGGTGATCAATATAAAAAATACACCAAAGAAATTGATGAACTTGAAGCTAAATTACCGAAAACACAAGCTAAGGCTACTAAAGCGGCTGAGACAGCACAAAATAAAGCTGAGCAATTGGCAGAAAGGCGAAAAGCTCTACAGGAGAAAGAGACTGATGCTGAATTAAAAGCTGAACAATCCAGGATCTCCATAATGGATGATGGATATGAAAAACGGAAAGCACAATTAGACCTACAGCATAAGCAGACAATGGCTCAGATCGAAAAGGAACAACACGATCTTGAAAAAGCCAGAAAACAAGCTGGAAAGGGAGAATTGACAACTAAAGAAAAAAGCTATTTCGGTGATCAAAGGGTAAATGAGGAAAAGAATTATAATAAACAAGTCCAAAAGCTATTCGATGGTGAGATTGACTATAAAAAATCACAATATGAATTGTATTGGAAATGGGTTAAGAATATGGGTGCTGATGTGGCTAACACTCAATTTGCAAAATTATTACAAGGTGGTGCAAGCTTTAAAGATTATCTGGAAAATGAGATAAAAAAGCTTAATGATAAAAAAGCTTCTGGGCAAACGCTATCTGAGGGAGAAACAAATAATCTTATCAATCTCAAAGTACAATATAATGATATAACTGGTGCAAAATCGGCAATGGATTCTTTCAAAGAGAGCTTATCACAGGCTATTTCCAATGCAAAAACGCTTGCCGAAAAATTAAAAGTAATAGCTGACTTTAAAGAGAAAATACAAAATGGAAGTAGTGGCTTAGTCGGTGCCGATGAAAAAGCTGCTGGATCATTGGTAGTTAATCAAGAAGAGGATAAAACCAATAAAGAGATCCAGAATAAAATATTAACTGATTTCAAAACATATCAGGAGAAAAAAGATGAAATAATACAGGAATATAACTTATTAAGGCTTCAAAAACAAGTGCAAAACAATCAGGATCTACTTGATAAGATCAATCAAGGAGAATCTGATGCGCTTTCAACTTTAAATGCTCAACAATTAAAGGAATCTCAAAGCTGGAAAGATCTATTTCAAAACCTGGATGTTTTATCAACAAGTCAAATAGAGAAACTTATAGCTGATATTGAGAAACAAAAGTCCAAGGCTAATTTAAAGCTTAGCCCTGTAGATTATAAAGCTTTGACTGATTCACTTAATCAAGCAAAGGATAAGGTAATATCTCTAAACCCTTTTAAATCTTTAGGGAGTGCATTTGATACTTACATAAGTTCTACAAAGAAGCTAAAGGATGCTGAAAAGAATAACCTTTCCGATGATGAAATAATAAAGCTAAAAAAATCGGTAAAAGATTCTGCCAACCAAATGGCAAAATCAATAGCGTCAATTACCGAAATAGTGGGGTCTGTAGGAGATTCTTTATCAACACTTGCTGATTCATTCGGAAATGATGATCTATCAAGCACTGTTAGTAATGTTACTGGGGTACTTTCTGGGGCTGGGCAAACAGCTGGAGGCGTGGCAAAGATTATGTCTGGAGATCTCGTAGGAGGATTGATGGATGTCACGAAAGGAGTAACATCTGTGATTACATCCTTTAACAAGATGCACGATGCCAAATATGAAAAACAGATAAAGAAACTCCAGGAGGAGATAGATTCGCTTGCTGATTCTTATGACAACTTAGGTGATGCAATTGATAAAGCTTATTCTACTAATAAAGCTGATTTGATAGAACAACAAAATGAAAATCTTGAAGAGCAAAATGAGCTATTGCAACAACAAATTGAGGCTGAGGAAAAAAAGAAGAAAACCGATAATGATAAAATAAAAGAATGGGAAGATCAGATTGAAGAAAACAATAAGACTATTGCGGACAACACCAAATATGCTGCTGTTGAGGCAATAATGGGTACTGAAATATCCACCGCTATAGATGATTTTGCAACTGCTTATGCTGATGCGTGGGCGTCTGGAGAAAAGGCAGCCACTAAGTCCGCTGATGTCGTTAAAAACCTTATCAAAACGGCAATAATTGATCAATTAAAGAACAAACTCCAACCAGAGGTAACAGAATTTATGACGTATATGTCTAAAGCTCTATCTGATGGCATTATCTCCGATTCAGAACAAAACATGTTGGATGAATATGAAAAGAAGCTTGAATCAATAAGCGATAATTATCTATCACAAACAGGTGACTGGCTTACAGATGATGATGATGACGAAGATGCTTTAACTGGGGCTATAACATCAATGAGTGAAGAAACTGGAGGAATAGTTGCAGGTCGTTTGAATGCTGTTGTAATAAACCAGAGCAATGAAATAGGAGCATTGAAACAAATATTGATATGCAATACAAAAATTGCAAACAATACAGAATATTGTAAGAATTTAGAAGCTATTGCTACTTCTCTGAAAAACATAGAAGAAAAGGAAAGCAGCTTCTTATCAAAAGGAATATCATAAATAAATGGCTATGGATAATAATATAATACAAGAACTTAAAAAAGATGGAATTAACAAGGGGCTTTGCCGTCTATGGCAAATGAAACTTAAGTCTGGATTAGATATAGAAGCTTTGTCCAAGCTCTTTATTCAAGGTATTGACTTTTGCATTTCAGAAGATTATCCAACCATTGACTATTTAAGGACACATTTTAAAGGTAGATGTGAACCTTATGGGATATATATAGATGATACAATCCAAGGACTTACAAATATCCCAGATATAGCATTGAATGGATCTTGTAAGGCTGATCTAAATTACACTGGATACTCTGTATCAAGAATATATATAAGGCATCAATCTGAGGCTAATATCAATGTATCAGGGCATGCTATTTTGACCATTGATGCGTTTGACAATGCTAATATTAAATTACATGCAAATGGTAATTCTAAGATACTGGTTTATTTATATGGGAAAGCCAAATGTATCAATTCAGGAAAAAGAATATTGATAAAAAAATACAATAAAAAAACATACTGATATGGAAACTGAAAAGAATCTTATATTATATCTGCCTTTCGATGATCCAGATGATTATAATAAGGCTTTCGACTACTCTAAAAGTCGTGTAGATGGTACTTTATCAGAAGGTGCCACTTTTACCAGAAATGCTAAGAAAGCAAAGGCTTTAAGTTTAAATGGATCTGGTATATGTGATGTTGCAAAAGATATACCTTTTAGTTCTGATTTTACGCTTTGCCTATGGGTGAAATCAGCCACAAAAGAACTGGGATGGATGCTAAATTTTTCTGGTATAGAAAACTACATTGAACAATGGTTAGATGTTTTACCTGGTAAATGGGAATTCCTTTCATTTGTAAAAAGAAGTACCCTTTTCACTGTATATCTTAATGGTACATCAATATATACTAAGATATTGTCAGGAACACCTATAGGATTTTCTATTAATGATTCAAAAGTTGATGGAGGGAGTTATGCGTGCCTTGATGAATTAAAACTATACAGTATAGCAAAAACGCAAACTGAAATAATGAAAATTCAGGCCGATAATACAGATGTTGAGTATTATGTAGATGGAACAAGTTTCAAGAGCTTTGGTGTGTATGTATCTAAGTCAACTGGCATAATAGGAGGCCTACAAAAAAAGGATGGCTTATCTGTTGATTATGATGATTACCATGGAGTAGTTGTTGATAAAAAAAGACCACGTTATAAGGAGAGAACTATAAGCCTTGAATGCTTTATAGAGGCATCCTCTAAAGCTGCTTTTGTAGAATGGGCGAATTTATTTATATCAAAATTTGATAAGTCTGGAAATACACGTTTATCTATAGAATTTTCTGGATATACCAGACCATTGGTATATGAGGTTGATAGGCCTAATGAAACAGATATTGAGAAAACATGGAATGATGAGTTAATGGTTGGAACATTTACCCTAAAGTTAAGAGAATGTGAACCTGTAAAGCGTGTATTGAGATGGATCGGTACAGGTACAGCAACTATTAAAGTAACGACTGCAAAGATGCTCAATATATATTGGGGAGATGGAAGCTATAACTATGATGTATCAGGTACAAATACAGAAGTAACACACGAATTTACTACTGATGGAGTATATGATATTATCATTACTGGAGTTATCGAGGATATTAAGTCATTCGAGACAAATTGCATTGTGATATGGAACAAATTACAGTAATAAAAAGAGATGGAACAAAAATAAACCTGGTATGCACTGAGCCATTCCGTGGAGTGACGTCTTTTTCTCAGGAATATGGCTTGATGTCTGATGATTATGTAAAAATCAGCATTAAGTCAGATGATATAATGCGTTTCAATATAGGCGATAAAATCATAGTAGGATCGGATGAATATAGTATAAGAACCAACAACACGACTGAGATCATAAACGATAATAGTTATACCTACCAACTAACATTTTATGGTGTAATGTATGATCTTATGAAAACAATATATAAAAATTGTGATTCTAATGGGAATTATAACAAGCTTTCATTTGATCTAACTTATTCACTTAAGGACTTTGTAAAGGTAATGATAAATTGCCTGAACATTGATTATCCTAATATATGGCTATTTGATGAGGATAATTGCCCAGATACATCAGAGAAAACTATAACATTTGATTATCAGAATTGTTTGCAAGTATTACAAACGCTTTGTTCAGAAGATAACTTTGACTATGATTTTCTTATTACTCAATCTGATGGTATAAGAACTATTCATATTGGTACTTTTGGATCCATTATAACCCCACCTAATAATGCCCAATATTTTGAGGTTGGAAAAGGCAAAGGATTGTACAAATTAAAGGAAGATAAAGTAGATGATAAAAGCATAATTACAAGGCTATTTGTAGAAGGAGGAACCACAAATATAAGATCAGCATATAGAAGTTATTCTGATAGGCTACAGTTACCATATCCAAAACGAACAAATAAACATGCACATACTTTGTCCGATGGCACCGTTATAGCAGCTGGATCAGAACAAATAGGTATTGATGATGATTCTAAACGATATTTTGAGGATTCTGATCTAAATAATAAGATTGGGATTATTGAAGATGCTATACAGAATGATGATATTTATCCATCTCGTACCGGTACAGTGAGTGCTTTAGGGGATGATGTATATACATTCTTAGATGATAGCATGGATTTCAATCTGAATGAAACATGGGAAGATACGGACGCCGATTATGCAGAATATATTGAAAAGATAAATGCTGATGAAACAAGATCAGATTATTCTGATGATATTGTAGGAAATACCAAGTATCTAATATCAGATACATCTGCAAAAATAACATTTACATCTGGATATTTAGCAGGAGAACAATTCGATCTGAAAAGCTATGATAATGCAACTAAAACTTTTGTGATCAAGAAATATACAGATGATAATGGTTTGTCTTTTCCATCAGAAACCAGCGATGCGTTCCAGATTCGTGTTGGTGACACCTATAAAATCACAGATATTAATCTGCCAACTGCTTATGAAGAGGATGCTGAGGAAGATTTATGGTATTATGGATATGATAAATTTTTATATAAAAAACAAGCCAGAGTACAATATACATTGACTTTTACAGAAGATTTTTTTCTAAATTATCTATCTGATGATACTGTTACGGATCTATTCCATGTTGGAGATTATATACCGATTAAGGATGAACGTTTTGATATAGAAAAAAACATAAGGATAACGAAAGTTACAAGAAACCTTATGAAAAAATATGATTATACCTTAACGGTCTCAGATACGACAACAATAAGTGTACTTAGCCAAATAGTTGATGAGGTGATTAACCATGAAACAATCATCAACAAATATGGCATGAAAGATCTTACAAAGGCCAAACGTGGATGGAGAACTACAGAAGAACTCCGAAATATGATATTTGATACCGATGGCTATTTTGATACAGACAACATTAAGCCAAATAGCATTGATACGAACATGCTAACTGTAGGTAGTAAATCACAGCAATTCGTATTGATTGGTATAGTATTACAGGCCAATGTAAATGGGCTTCCTAATAGATTTGATGCAAGTGATGGCGTATTAGCTCATCTTACAATAGATGATGATATAAGGTTATGGAACTTGACTGGAACAAGTGTTACACTATCAGAAAGTGGTGGCTATTATGTTTACGCAAAATGTAGTAAATCTGGAACTACAGGAACTTATTATATTACACAGGAACAACTTAAATTTGAACCTGCCAGCGATTCTGCTAATTATTATTTTCTGATTGGTATAATAGGATCCTTAAATACGGATGATAATTTCAGGGATTTTACTACTACATACGGTTTCACAAGGATAAATGGCAGAACGATTACTACAGGAAGGATAGTTTCGTCTGATGGTAATTGTTATCTTGATTTAGATAACAACCTATTTAGTATAGGCGATTCAGACAGTTCATTAACATGGGCAAATAAAAAACTGATCGTAAAAGGGATTTTAGTACAGGATCAAGGAGGTACAATAGCTGAACTTGGATTATATCGTGGTACATATAATTCTAATACTCTATATTATAAAGGAGATGAGGTTAGTTACGATGATGGTATAGAAACTTGTACATATAGATATACAAATACTACAGCTTCAAAAGGGAATTTGCCTACAAATTCAGCATATTGGAGTGTAGTTGCAAAAGGGTCAAAAGGAGATACTGGTACCAATGGAGTGGATGGAATTGCAGATTCAATTACAGAATTCTATGAATATAGATATGCTAAGAATGGATCTACCACTACTCCACCGACTTTGGATAATAGTGAATCAGATCCATCAGGATGGACTAAAGAAATGCCAACTGTAGGAAC
>Ga0172377_10004171_pt1 | contig 14897 bp, 11 predicted proteins | sample Pumphouse3metaG_FD_119749 | JGI IMG/M metagenome (GOLD analysis project Ga0172377, IMG submission 119749) | Leachate microbial communities from a municipal landfill in Southern Ontario, Canada - Pumphouse #3 metaG | ecosystem: Engineered > Solid waste > Landfill > Unclassified | place: Canada... | reverse complement strand
TTGTTCCCGTGGAGTGTGCCCGATGATTTCCTTTCCCGCATAGATGCCGAAAATGGAACCAATCGCGAGATTGGCGTCGACGAGCGAGGAACCATCCAGCGGATCGAACACGACGGAGTAGGGCGCATCGGGCGACAGATCCACGACGGAGTTATGCTCCTCGCAGGCGTAGGAAGCCACGAGACGGTTCTCAATGAGGTGCTCCTGAATGATGCGATCGGAGAGAACGTCGAGTTTCACCTGCTCCTCACCGAACATGTTCACGGATCCGGCGAGCCCGGCCTCCGTGGTCTTGATGGCGTAACTGATGTACTTCGCCGCGCGCGAGAGATCATTGATGAGGTGACGCAACCGATCGGGTGCTCGCGAGACGTGGAAGAGATGGCCGTTGAGGCTGCGTTGCTCGGCGGGGACGGAAGGGGAGGGGGTCACGAGGAGGAGAGAGGGCTAGGGCTAGGGCTAGGGTTAGGGTGAGGAGAAGGGAGGAGGGGATGACTACAGGAGTTTGCCGACCTGGAGGGTCATCTCAGTGACACGCATAGCATAGCCCCACTCATTGTCGTACCAGGCCAGAATTTGCACCAAAGATCCGTCGATGACATTCGTGGAATCCAGATCCACCGTGCTCGAATGCGGATCGCTGAGGTAATCGGATGAGACCAGCAGGCCCTCTTCGACCGCGAGGATGCCCTTGAGATCGCCCTCAGACGCCTCGCGGAGCTTTCCGTTGACTGCCTCGATGGTTGCGGGGGCCTGGAGTTCCAGGACCAGGTACGACGCGGAAACATCGGGGATGGGAATGCGCAATGCCATGCCGTCCAGCTTGCCTTTGAGATGCGGAAACACCTTGCCGGCCGCTTTGGCGGCTCCGGTCGTCGAGGGAATGATATTGAGCGCCGCGGCGCGCGCGATGCGCAGCTTGCTCGAGTCTGTCGCATTATCGAGGAGGTTCTGGGAACTCGTGTATGAGTGAGTCGTGCACATGAGTCCTCGCTTGATGCCTTTCCACTCGTCGAGCACCTTGATGACCGGAGCAATGCAATTGGTCGTGCACGATGCAGCACTGACAATGGGGAGGGCGCTCTTGAGCAGGGCATCGTTCACGCCGCGCACGATCATCGTGGTGTCATCTTTCGGCGGGGCCGTGATGATCACCGCTTTCGCCCCCGCAGCGAGATGTGCCTGTGCTTTTTCGCGCGTGCGGAACTTGCCCGTCGCCTCGACAACGACATCGATGTGCAGATCCTTCCAGGGACATCGGGCGGGATCTTTCTCTTTGATCACACGGACCGGCTTTCCCTCAATGCGCAGGTCTTCTCCGTCAATGTCCACGGATCGGTCGAAGCGTCCGTGCAGCGTGTCGTACTTGAGCAGGTATTTGCGCATGGCGGCATCGCTGGATGCATTGATCGCAACCACTTCCACTTCCTGTGGGAATCGCGTGAGGAGCTGACGGTGGACGACCCGTCCGATACGTCCGTATCCATTTATGGCTACTCTCAACATGCGTGAATGATACAGATCTTGTTCCAGTGGGCAAGTATGGCGCCTCGATGCGAAAAATAAGGGAAAGAGAGTTCATGAGAGGAAACCGCAGGTTTCCTTTCATGCTATCCAAACATCCCCACAAAGATACCCAGCATCGCGAAGAAGATCCCGATGATCCACAGGCGCATGGTTACTTTGCTCTCGCCCCATTCGAGGGCTTCGAAGTGGTGATGGATCGGAGCGGCCAGAAAAACTTTCTTGCCATTGCGCAGTTTCTTGCTGGTCAGCTGGATGATGACGGAGAGCATTTCGATGACGAAGACGAAGCCGATGAGTGGGAGCACCAGAACCTGGTCGATCATGAGCGCGATCACTCCCAGCATGCCACCGAGCGCGAGGGCGCCGGTGTCGCCCATGATGAAGAGGGCGGGTGGGACGTTGTGCCACAGAAAGGCCGCTGTCGCTCCTGCAGAAACGGCACAGAACGCGGCGAGCACGGTGAGGCCTTTGAGATAGGCCAGAAATGCGAATGCCAGAAACGCGATGGTGAGCAATCCCCCCGCGAGGCCGTCGAGGCCGTCGGTGACATTCACGGCGTTTGCGGTCCCGACGATGATGAAGACGAAGACGGGGATGTACCATCCTCCGAGAAGGACCGGACCGAGATAGGGAATGTGAATGGAATCGTAACCGAGTTTGAAGTAGAACCACAGGGCGCCGGCCGTGGCGAGCGCGAGGATCGTGAGGAGCTTGGGCAGCCAGTCCAACCCGCGCTTCCTGCCGATGCAGCGGATATTCAGCCAGTCATCTAGGGCACCCAGCAGCCCGAGGGAGACGAGCATGAAGAGAGGTAGGTACACCTGACCGCGCTGGAGCAGGGAGCGTTCGACGATGCCGAAGTACGAGAGTGCGCGCGAGAGCAGGACTGTCAGTAGGATGGATCCCCAGATGAGGACGCCTCCCATGGTCGGCGTCCCCGCCTTCCCGGCATGGAACTTCTGGAAGATGGGGGCGCAGCGTCCGTCAACCGTTTCACAGCGCAGCTGTTTGCCCAGCTTGAATCTGAGGAGAAACCTGTAGTACGCAGGGGCTGCCGCGCTGCCGATGATGAACGCCACGAGCGCGTAGAGGAGGATGGCGAGGAGCGGGATATCGGGCCGCACGGGAATGAATTCGGGCATGGGGACACGGTAGCAGAAGGCGGCAGGGGTACCTAGGACTTCGGATCCTCAGTCCTCTGTCCTCATCCTATGCAGAATGGACTTTATCGATGTCATAAAACCGCATCTGCTCTTTTTTGAAGAGGAGTTCGACGCGCCCGATGGGGCCGTTGCGATGCTTGCGGATGTAGATGTCCGTCACCCCGGGTCGGTCACTGTCCTCCTCATAGTAGTCCTCACGGTACATCATGAGCACCACGTCTGCGTCTTGTTCAATCGAACCGGAATCGCGGAGATCGCTCAGCTGGGGGATGTTGCCCGGGCGCGTTTCCACCGCACGCGAGAGCTGCGAGAGGGCCACGATGGGCACGTGGAGCTCGCGGCCGAGCTGCTTTAAGGAGCGCGAAATTTCTGAAATTTCCTGCACGCGATTACCCGCGTAGCCCATATTGCCTGTGCTCATGAGCTGGAGGTAATCGATGATGAGCAGGTCGAGGCCGTTTTCCATCTGCAGGCGACGCGCTTTGGCGCGCAGCTCCGGAATGGTGGAGGCGACGGAATCATCGATGAAGATATTGGCCTTGTTCAGTTCGTCCATGATCGGACCCATATTCTGGAAGTCGGTGTCATCGAGCTTGCCGCGCTGCAATTTCCAGGAGTCGACGCCGAGCATGGAGGCGAAGAGGCGGTCCACCAGCTGTTCCTTGCTCATTTCGAGGGAGAAGATTCCCACGTTCTTGCGCCCGCGGATGGCGGCATTCTGCGCCATGTTGAGCGCGAGGGAGGTCTTGCCCATGCTGGGACGTGCTGCGATGACGATCAGGTCACTCGGCTGCAGGCCCGAGAGTTTCATGTCGAGGGATTTGTATCCGGTGGAGACGCCTTTCACCGTTTCCTCATCCTTGGCCTCGTGCATTTCGGCAAAGCGCTCGTAGCGCGCTTCCAAAACATCGCGAATGTGGATGAACTTGTCCTTGAGGTACATGTTCGAGATCTCGAAGACGGATTTCTCCACGGTGTCCAGGAGCTCGGCAATCGGCTTCTCCTCTTCGTAGCCCAGCCCTGTAATGCGCTGACCAGCGGTGATGATGCGACGGTGCACGGCTTTTGTCTTCACGATCTGACCGTACTGATAGACGTGAGAGGAGGTAGGGACTTCGGAGGCGAGTTCGGCCAGAAACGCGCTGCCACCGGCTTTCTGTATTTTCTCGTTCGTCGCGAGCTTCGTCGTCACCGTCACGAAGTCGATGGGTTCATGGCCCATGTAGAGATCGTGGATGGCCTGGTAGACCTCACGCAGGACCGGATCGTAGAAGTCGGAGGGAACGAGGAAATCGCTCACCTTGATGACGGCTTCCGGGTCGACGAGCAATGCCCCCAGCACGGTGCGCTCCGCTTCGATGGAGTGTGGCTGGGTTTCGATGGTGGTGGCGGTCGTGCCTGCCATGGGATTGCGATTGTAGTGCCCGGCGGACTTTGGGCAATGAAAGCCGCTTGATGGGATGCCAAAATGCGATCCCTTGTGAGGGGGAATTGTGGAAGAGATGTGGAGAGTCACCTATAGGCCTTCTTTCCGTGCAAAGAACAGTAATCCAAATGCACTCGGCATGTGGACGTGTGAGCAGCTCAGAACCTTCTCGATCGCTTCAGGAACACTGCATTCGTGCACCTCGATCAATTCCGTATCATCCGGCGGAAGCGGGTCTTTTGTCAGATGCCGCGCAACGAAGACGTGATTCACGGAGGGAAATCCCTCGGAATGGTTCCCTTTGCAGAGGAAAGAGATCTTGTCTGCGCGGTACCCCGTTTCCTCCTGCAACTCGCGCTGCGCCGCCGTTTTCGGATCCGGTTCCTTGTTCACGCGACCTGTGGGCAGCATCCAGACGTATTCTTTGAAGAAGGGCCGGTACTCGCGGATGAGTACGATATTTCCGCTATCGGCGATGGCGATGATGTGCGCGGTATCGCACCGGTACACGCGGGCGATTTTCTTTTTTTGCCGTTCGGGAGCGGGGCTTCTTCGAAGGTTACGCGCCAGCCGTGACCGGTGTAGAGTTCCTCGGGTGTTTTCTGAGGCATATTGTTCATTGAAGTGTGGAAGGACGAAGGACTGAGGACGAAGGGAGAAAGGGTTTTGGATCAATCATCCTCATGATCAATACATTAAGCATTTTTTGGATTTCTCTGCATTGTCCTAGTAGTGTTTCGTTTTCATGCTCCGAAAGATAATGCACGGCATGGCAGTAGTACAGAAATGACATCATTTCAATGAGTTCGCCACGGGCCTGCACATATTTGTGTGCCTTGTCTCGTCGTGTAAACCTGCCAAAGCCTTCTGCAATGTTGGCTCCGACAGACAAGGCGGCACGACGTAATTGACTGGTTACTGAGTAGCGCTCGTCAGCGGGAAATCCCTTGGTGACACGATGAATTTCGATTGCGAGTGAAATCGCTTTTTTCCATGGGCCGAAGGCAGTGAAATCTTTATCCATACATTTCATTCCCACATTTTCATCCCTTTTCCCTTCGTCCTTTCCCTTTTCCCTTTTCCTTCCCTTCGTCCTAAATCTCCGCTGCTTTGCGCACCTCCTTCTCCAGCTGCTCCGTCAGTTTGGATTGGCCGGCGAGATTGAGACAGGCGTTAATGCGGCCCTGGCCGAGCGCCTCTTCACCGTAGCGGAAATGCGTGCCGGATTTTTCGACGATGCCGTATTTGACTCCAAGATCGAGCAGATCCCCCTCGCGGTTGATCCCTTTGGCGTAGAGGATGTCGAATTCGGCCTGCCGGAACGGCGGAGCGATTTTGTTCTTCACGACTTTGACGCGGGTGCGGTTGCCCACAATTTCCTGATCCCCCTCAGCCTTTTCCAGAATCTTGTCGATACGGCGCACATCCAGGCGGACAGAGGCGTAGAACTTCAGCGCGTTGCCTCCGGTGGTGGTCTCGGGATTGCCGAACATTACGCCGATCTTCATGCGCATCTGATTGATGAAGATAATGGTGGTATTCGTTTTACTGACAATGGCCGTGAGTTTGCGCAGTGCCTGACTCATGAGCCGGGCATGCAAGCCCAGATGATTGTCGCCCATCATGCCCTCGATCTCTGCGCGAGGCGTCAAGGCTGCCACAGAGTCCACTACGATCAGGTCGATGCCGCCGGAACGCACGAGCGTTTCGGTGATCTCGAGTGCCTGCTCGCCGTCATCGGGCTGCGAGACTAAGAGAGCGTCGATATCGACCCCAATTTTTTTGGCATACTGCACATCCAGCGCATGCTCGGCGTCGATGAAGGCTGTCTTGCCGCCGCGTTTCTGCGCCTGTGCGATGATGTGGAGCGCCAGCGTGGTCTTGCCGGAGGATTCGGGGCCGTAGATCTCGACGATGCGGCCTTTGGGAATGCCACCCCCGAGTGCGATGTCGAGGGACGTTGCACCGGAAGGGATGCATTCGATCTTCACGGTGTGTTCGTCACCCATGCGCATGATGGCGCCGGCGCCGTACTGTTTCTCAATTTGTGCGAGTGCGACCTTGAGTGCTTCTTCCTTGGGATTCTTGGAAGTGGTGCGTGCGGTGACCTTCACGGATGGATCCATAGCGGCTTTGGGAGTGGCGACTTTCGTCATAGTAGTGGAGGGGAGGGAAATGGAGAAAGGTTTACTCTGAGCGCAGTCGAAGGGTGTAAATTCGTACACCACAATAATCAAGAGAATACTGATGATCAAACAGTTTTCCTTGCAGAATTCATAAAAATGGTACGGTGTATGAGAGTACACCAATCATTTCAGTTCACCGGACGGCAGTGTCCGATGTTTTCCTTCATGTCCGTAATAGCACAGTACTGACCGGCTGGGCAGAGGATGCCTGCGGTGCCGCCGCACGGCACGCCGTCCGACGTGACAGCGGACGAAGAGGTCTGCGTGCTGGAGGTGCTTCCCGCGAGAGAGAGCGTGGTGAGGAATGCGCCCCACTGTGCGCGGAGGAGATCGCTGTCCTCTCCCTCGGGGGCACGAAACACGATGACGATGAGATCATCATGATATTCAATGGATACGGTTTCCTCGTTCCGCGCAGAGTCGCTCTGCCGTACAGCATGGAATCCTGAGATGATGAACGGTGCACCCGTCGTGGGGAGGGGCGACTGTTTCTGAACGCTGATGGCGAGGAGGGGAGTGGCGCTGCCTTCGAGGAGAAAGAGTGTGGAATTCTGTTGGCTGGCTTTGATCCACGCGCGCGGCGTATGCCCGGTGAGGCCGAGGGAAGGGAGTGAGAAAGGAACGAGATCCTGCTCAACGGCAGTCACATCCTGCGTGACGAGGACAGGGAGCATGGTCGGATCTGTGTTGGGTTCGAAGATGCCTCGGACGACGACGCGTTTTCCCTCGAATGCGCGGAGATTCACGGTCGTGCTCTCGACGAAGCAGAGCGTCTGGTCCTCGATCATGAGCTTGTGTGAACCGCGTCGGAGGGTGGTGATTTCCGCGGGGAGGAGCGTGCCGGTCATCGTCTGGAGCCCTGTGGGAAGTGTAGGTGTGACAGGACGTTCTTCCCTGCAGGCGGAGAGCATGACGGCAACCGAACCGAGAAGGAGGAAGGGGAGCCAGTGTTTCATGCGTCCTATTGTCCGCGCTCCGCTGGCACTTTCGCAAGCTGGAGATACAAAAAAAGAGACCGCAGAGCGGTCTCTTTCGAACGCAAAGGAGAAATTTACTTCTTCTTGCTCGGGTCGAATGCGTAGACGGCGCGACCCACGCGGGTGAAGTACGGCATCTTCTGAAGGTTGAGCGAAATCGTGCCGACCTTCACGGTGCGCTGCTTGGCGACTTCGGCGATGATTTCCTTTTTGCTCAGAGGACCCTTTTCTTTGAGGATCTTCTCGATCACGTCCGCAACGGTCCCCGGCTCGTAGCCCCACTCACTCAGGGCGTAGAGGCCGCGGCCCACGAGGACGAATTGTGGGTAGCGGATGAGTTCGTTGTGGACCGCCTGCACGGTGACGTTCTTGTGGTCGAACTTGGCGTCGCGGATGCGGTTGGCGATCTCCATGAAGTGGAGCGGTTCGCCGGATTTCTTCAGGATGATTTCCACCTTGTCGCGAATGGAGCGCGGACGTACGAAACGCCACTCCGTGAGCCCCCATCCTTCCATGATTTCCTTCAGGCGCTCGTCGATCTTGAGGCAGGAGAGGATGAGTTCGCGGCTCGGGACCCGGCCCTCGAAGAGATTCATGGATTGGACGGCCGAGACGATCTCGTCGGCCTGCATGCAGGACTTGCGCTTCTTCAGGATCTTCACGACGCTGTTGACGATGAGGAGGATGTCCTCCATGGCGAGAGACTCGAGGCGCCAGAACGGTACGAAGGTGTTGCTGTGGCTGCCCGCCGCCATTTCATGATCAATGGTGAAGGAGAGGCGGAGCACCGCGCCATCCACCTGCGTCGTCCCCTGGATGCGCCGGAGCACCAGCGAGATCAGCTCATCCTCGCGCATGAGGCCCCCATGGACGCGGAGGATGCCCTTGGCGAGATTGTTCACCTCATCGAGGCGCGTGGTCCGCACCGTGCGCTTGAGCTTGTTTAAGGCGATGGATTCGATCTGGCGGATGCGCTCACGCGTCACGTTGAACTGCTTGCCGATACGCTCGAGTGTCTGCTTCTGGTTGCCCTGAAGAGCAAAACGTCTCTTCACCACCGTCGCCTCCTTGTCGGTTAAGACGAGGAAGAGATTGTCGAGCATCTCTTGCAGATTGAGAGAAATTTGCGGAAGACCGGATGTCAGCTGCGTTGATGCGGTGGAAGAGGCTTGTGGAGCGGTCATCGACAAGGGGGAAAGAACATCCCTCATTTTACCATAACATTGACAGAGACAAAAGATGCAGGAAGGGTTTGAGTGGACGAGTGAGAGGAGATGTTGCTCTGTCTGTCGAAAGTCCAACATTCCCGTCATGAGTCACTTTGCATTTTCGTCGCTCACCTAAGCGGATATTTACGAGTGCACTGCTTGGGGCGGCCCCGAACTGCCCGGTAAAACAATGGAGTTCAATGAACAGGTAAAGGATGATATTTTAGTTAATTTTCTCAGCTTGTCAAACATCTCTTCAATACATTAGGAATGCCAATTCAGAGCAGATTAAGTGCCGCAATGGCATCAGGATCGGCCGTTTTGCCGCGAGGCGTCGTATAACGCTCATCCTTGAGGGTGACGGGCCAGCCGCGCTCTTCCAGCTGCTCGGCGACGGAACGCACAAAGTCTGACTGCGCTCCCTCCTGACCGGAGGGGAGCAGGGGGAAACCCACGATCAAACGATCGATGTTGCGTTCATGCACGAGTGTTGCAATCTGCAAAAGGAGTGCTTCAACACTTGCATGATGGATGGTCGCGAGTGGCAGAGGCACGCCGGTGTCCTCATCCAAATAGGCCACCCCTGTGCGCTTGGTCCCGATGTCGAGGGCGAGGAGGCGGGCCATTACTTCTTTTCCCCCAGTGCGGCGACCAGGGAAGCGGCATACGACTTCTTGTGAGCGGCGTTCTTCCAGTGGACGATGCGCTTCTTGGCGGCCGTATCCACCACTTTGTAGATGACGGGCAGGAGCTTTTCCGCTTCCTCTTTCTTGCCGGCCTTCGCCAAATCGGTGATCTCGCGGAGCACGGATTTCATGCGTGACTTGAAGGGACGCCTGGCATCGCGTTTCTTGGCGCTCTGGCGCATGCTCTTGATGGCGGAGGAGGTGCGTGGCATAGCGGCGACAGGCTAGTGATCGCCTTGGGAAATTGCAAGGAATTTGTCGCGGATCACTATGAGCATGAGGCTGATCGCTCGTCCGATCTCCAGGCATTTTTTGAGACTCTTGCGTACAACCCTCCAAGCGAAACGCTCACAGCGATCCGCTCTAAGCCGACAGCCCGTTTCATTGACTCTTTGGCGTAAATCAATAGAATCTTCCCATTCCCAAGCCATTTCTCGATGTGTGGAATCATTGGATATGTCGGCAAACGGACGGACGCAGGTTTCCTCGTGGTGGAGGGCCTCAAACGCCTTGAATACCGCGGGTACGATTCCTGGGGGGTGGCCTGCAAGACGCGGGATTCCATCATCATTCGCAAAGACGTGGGGAAGGTGAGCGGCGTGAATTCTGTGGAGTTCCTCAAGCCCTGTTCGCTTGCCATGGCGCACACGCGCTGGGCCACGCATGGCGGCGTCACACAGGTGAACGCGCATCCGCACGTCAGCTGTGACGGAAAGATCATTGTCGTCTTGAACGGAATCATCGAGAACTATGAAGAACTGAGGGAGGAATTGAAGGCGAAGGGGCATCGTTTCGTGTCCACGACCGATACGGAGGTGATACCGCACCTGATTGAGGAGGAGATGAAGGAAGAAGGACGAAGGACGAAGGGAGAAGGACAGAGGACGAAAGAAACCACAGCCCGAAGTCCCAAGTCCCAAGTCCCAAGTCCTCAACCCGACTTTGCCGCAGCGGTGCGGCGCGCATGCCTCCGGTTCGAAGGACGCTATGGCATTGTGGCCATGCACGAGGCGTCGCAGACACTGGTGGCCGCGCGCACGGGTTCTCCGCTGATCGTGGGCGTCGCCAAGGATGGGTACTTCATCGCGTCGGATACGCCGGCCTTTCTCGAGCACACCTCTACCGTGCAGTACCTCGATGACGGGGAAATGGTGGTGACGGATGGAACGAACATCCTCTTCTCGGATCTGGAGACGGGGCAGGAGAGGGCGAAGCGCCGGATTACGATCACCTGGTCTGCTGCAGAAGCGCAGAAGGGCGAGTACGAGCACTTCATGCTCAAGGAGATCATGGAGCAGAAGGAGTCCATTGCGCGGGCGGTGGATCAGGACGAACAACAGATCGAGACGCTCGCGCGTGCCATCCTGGACGCGCAGGGAACGTTCCTCGTGGGGTGCGGCACAGCGGCCAAGGCCTGCATGGCGGCGGAGTACTTCTTCTCGGTCATCGCCGGACACCACGTGAACTTCGCTCCGGCGAGTGAGTTCAAGCTCTACCATCGCTTCCTCAAACCGCAGAGCCTGCTCATCGCGGTGAGCCAGAGCGGTGAGACGGCCGATACGCTGGAGGCCATGAAGATCGCCAAATCCAAGGGCGCAAAGGTGCTGGCCATCGTGAATTCCGATGGTTCCACGATTGCGCGCGAGGCGGATTTCACCCTGCACATCAATGCCGGTCCCGAGCGCGCCGTGGCTTCGACCAAGGCATTGACCGGTCAGATGGCCGTTCTGCTGCTCATCGCGTACGCCATGATCGGTAAATTGCCCAAGGGCCGCACACGCCTCCTCGAGACGGCGGCCGCCATCAACGACATGCTGAATCCCCGCTACACCCAGTTCGTCGAAATGATCGCGGAACGCATTCAGGAGAGTTCCGATCTCTACATCATCGGCAAGGGGTGGAACTATCCCATGGCACTCGAGAGTGCCATCAAGATCCAGGAGGTGAGCTACGTCCATGCCGAAGGGTTCGCCGGAGGCGAGCTCAAACACGGCCCCATCGCACTCATCGAGAAGGGAACGCCCTGCATTGCGCTCGTCGGCAACGACGAGGTGCGGACGGACATCATCAGTAATGCGATCGAGCTCAAGGCGCGTGGCGGCTTCATCATCGGCATTTCCCCCGAGCGCCACGAAGTCTTCGACGAGTGGATCAAGGTGCCCGATGTCGACACGGCGCAGGCCATCGTGAATATCATCCCCGTGCAGGTGCTGGCCTACTTCCTCGCGGTGAAGCGCGGCAAGGACCCGGATATGCCGAGGAATCTGGCCAAGAGTGTGACGGTGAAATGAGCGAACAAAATCGAGGATACGGTTGAAACGGATCAGTGGTTTCACGAATCAGAGTGACCCCTTAGACCCTTGACCGGGAAGGCGGTTTCCTGTAGAGAAATTGCCCATTTTATGAAGTGCAGACTCAAAGAGCACGGCCTTGATCCGATCCAAGTCTACCGCGACGAAATTGCATCAATCCCGCGCATATCGCCGGAGCGGACGCGGGAACTTGGATTCCAGGCGGAGCATGGATCGACCTCTGCGGTTACTGAGCTGACCCTGACACGTCTGTACAGGTTGTTCCCGAGGATCCTGGCAAAAGTCGGGAGGAATGCCGATGCCCAGGATTGTCTGCAGGAGGCCAGTATTGATCTTCTGAAATCCGCGAGAAATTTCCGCCCTTCCGAGCACGATGGTTCCTTCGATACCTACGTCGACTACCGCGTGCAGCGTCACCTGCAGGAAACATCCGCCCCAACGCACCGTGCCATTTACATCTCCCATCAGATCAGAAGGTACGTGCGTGTCTGGCAACGAGTACAGAATGCAATCTTCGAGAAGACGGGCAATCGTCCGACATTGGAGGAGACAGTCGATTTTCTGCCTGTGAAGTTCCTCAGGAAGACACTCATGTGGAAAAAAGCGGAAGCACGCCTGAAGAAAACCAACGGAGACACGGTGACTCCCGAAGAGATCGAGTGTGAGACACGCAGATCCATCAAGACAGGCAGGACGCTCCGTTGCGTTCAGGACGCATCCATGGTGTTGGGAATGGAACGGATGGATGTGCGTATGTTCGAACCCCATGCCCCCGAAACTCCTGAGCGGCAAGCCGTACATGCTGAACTGATTGCACGTGTTCGTTCCCTCATTCCCAGAGTACTCAATGCGCGGGAACGTTTTGTGATCGAGCGACGGTATCTTACTGAAGCGAACTGGACACAGAAGCAGGTTGCCGATCATATGCACTGCGACAAGACCCGTATCTCGCAGTTGGAGAACGCTGCAATTGAAAAATTGAGCCACGTGATGAATCGCGGTACGCGTGTTTCATCTTCCGGAGTGCAGGAGAGCGTGCAGGATGATGATGAATATGCGTTGATCTCCATCGGCCTTCCACAGCCGAAGGTCCGCCTCATTCAGGAAATGCGAAAAAATGTGACACGCATGGCCGCACAGCGGTGCAACGGAGAAGATCCAGTATCGCTGGCACGCAGGCATACTGCCGTGGATTTGCTCTTCCTGACGCTCTCCGCATGGGACGGAGTGTTGAATGATGAAGAACAACAGATCCTCTCGTCTATTTACCTTGCACCGGAACCGAAGACGGAGAGCGTTCTTGGGGAGGAATTATCCCTGTCACCCTCAACGGTCAACAACCGCAAAAAACAGGCCATTGATAAATTGGCACGGGCAATCATTGAAGCGATGGCAGGTTGACTAACAAGTTGTCGCGAAGCCGTGGGTGCCTTCGGCGGGACCCGCGGCTGGAGCGACACATTTCAGGGAAAAGAGAGCTCATGAGAGAAAAACCGTAGGTTTGTCTCTCATGAATTATTTCTCATCCGGCGGAATCCCATAGTACTTAAATAAGAACGCCGCGATGTCCTTGAAGACCGGTGCGGCGGACTGTACGCCGAGCTCCTTGCCCTTCGCCTTGGGCCGGTCGAACTTCACCAGCACCACGAACTTGGGATGATTGGCCGGCGCGTATCCGGCGAAGGACGTGATGACCGAGCCGGTCCCCGTCTCGTACTTGCCGCCCGGACCGGCGATCTGACTGGTCCCGGTTTTGCCCGCCATGCGGTAACCCGGAATTCTGGCGGACTTGGCGTAACCGTTGTTGGTGGAACTCACGAGCATGGCCGTGATCGTCTGTGCGGTTTCAGGCGTGATGACCTGATCGATGACTTTGGGCAGTGTGCGTTCCACGGTGCCGTCCGGCCGGATAATGCGGTCGATGACCATGGGCTTCATGAGTTTTCCATTGTTCGCGAGCGCCGCGAACGCCGTGACCATCTGGAGGGGAGTGGCCGAAAGCCCCTGTCCGTATGAGGAGGTGGCGAGCAGCGCGTTGCTCCAGTTCTTCCAGGGCCGCAGTTCCCCGGGCAGTTCGTCTTCCAGCTCCACGCCCGTGATGTGCCCGAATCCGAAGCGGTCCAACGCACGGTAGAAGAGCTTGCGCCCGAGCTTGGCGGAGACGGATGTCATGCAGGTATTGATCGAGTACTCCAGACAGTTGGTCATGGTCACTTTGCCGTAGTACTTGAAGAGAGCGTTCTGGATTGTGTACTCATCCACCTTCACCGGTCCCGTGTCGTCGTAGATGTCGCTCGGGGTGACCTCGCCCTGATCGATTGCGATGGCCATCGTGACCGGTTTCATCACGGATCCCGGCTCGTACACTGCCTGCACTGCGCGATTGAGGTACGCGCCCACGCCAATGCCGTTCTTGTACTTGAGCCATACCTCGGGTCGGTCGGTGGGAAAGAGTTCGATGCGCGAGGTTTCCCCGAGGTAGAGGTAGTAGCGCACGATGTCTTTGAGTGCGTAGAGTGCCTCGATTTCCTGCAGATCTTTCTGTTTTTCGGCGGAGAGGGCGGAGCGTCCCGCTTCGGTGAACACGTCATCGATGTACGCCTTGAGGATGAACGCGCGCGTATCGGGGTGATAGATCTCGACCACGATCTGTTTCTGCTGCTGCGTGCTCAGGGTCATCGGCACCTTGTCGAAGACGTTGCCGTAGTTGTTCGAGTCGAAGAGCGGCGCATTCACCATGGCGAGGATGCGTCCGGTTTCGGGGTCCATGATGATCGCCTGGCCGCTGTCGGCATCCGCATTCTCGACGGCGGCATCCATGATCATCTCCACTTCCTTCTGGATGGCGCGATCGATGGTGAGCACGATGGTGTCGCCGTCCTTCGGATCCACGATGCGCTGGTCCGCGGTGAGGATCTGTCCACCGCTCGGGTCGCTCACCGTCGAGATGAGGCCTTCCTGTCCCCGCAACTGCGGGTCAAAGGTGCGCTCGATGCCGTACTGGGCTTCCTGAGTGGGATTGAGAAACCCGACCACGTGCGAGGCGACGGTACCGTCGGGGTAGTAGCGCCAGTGCTCCGCGATCAGTGCGATGCACCGCAGGGGATCTTTGATCTGCTTCGCTTCCTCCACGGTGCGCGCGGTTTTCTTGCGGGCGAGGGTCTCTTGCAGAGACAGGAGCAGGAGTTCCTTGACGCGCAGCGAGACAGAAGGAGGGAGCCTGCGCATGATGGAGACGTACCGGAGCGGCCGGCTGCGCAGCAGGTCCCGCAGCACCACGGGATCTTTGCCGAGGGGTTCTGAGAGCTTGCGGGCGATCACGGAGAGCTGTGCCTGATTGACCTCCTCCGGATCCGCCGAGATCAGACGCGTATCCTCCTGCACGGTGATGCCGGGGATGCCCAGTTCCTGC
>Ga0172377_10004167_pt1 | contig 14901 bp, 10 predicted proteins | sample Pumphouse3metaG_FD_119749 | JGI IMG/M metagenome (GOLD analysis project Ga0172377, IMG submission 119749) | Leachate microbial communities from a municipal landfill in Southern Ontario, Canada - Pumphouse #3 metaG | ecosystem: Engineered > Solid waste > Landfill > Unclassified | place: Canada... | reverse complement strand
TTCTTTTATTAGAATTATTTTGTCAATAGTATTGTTATTCTTTGACTTTTACAGCATTTCTTTTTTAGTAATTTACATCTCTTGTGGTTTAACTGATGTTTTAGATGGTTATATTGCAAGAAAGATGAAAATAGAATCTAATTTTGGAGCAAGGCTTGACTCTGTTGCTGATATTATAATGTTTGGGGTATTATTGTTTTTCCTAATACCAAAAATTATTATCTTCAAATTAATTATTATATGGATATTAGCAATTGCTTTGATTAGGTTTATTTCTCTTATAATGAACTATGGGAAATATCATTCTTTTGCAATGATACATACTTATGGGAATAAAATCACTGGATTATTATTATTTTCAACTCCTATACTTATTCATTTTATACCATTATTTGTTATTTGTGTTTTAGTATGTGTTGTTGGAAGTCTTTCATCAATTGAAGAATTGATAATAAATATAAGGTCAAAGCAACTTGATTTAAATAAAAAGAGCATTATTAATCATTACCATTCAATAAAATATAAAAAACAAAAGGAATAACATTAAATTGTTAGTCCTTTTATCATCTAAATTTATAATTTCACATAAACCACCATTTTTGTTTCAAAGAACTCTGATGGAAAATAATCATATATATTATATAGCTTAATTTTTGTTTTCTTGCCCTTACCTTGAATAAGAGGTTTAAGTTCTTCTGTTAAGTCTCCACCTTTCAAACATATTAGTCCATTATCTAAATCGTGGTATTGAATCTTAGATATTTTATTTTTTACCCAACCAACAAATTCTGGCATTTGAGTAACAGCACGTGAAATAATAAAGTCAAAAGTTTTATTTACCTGCTCTGCTCTTATCTGCTCTGCAACTACATTCTTTAGACCTAAAGCATCTTTTACTTCATTAACAACCTTAATCTTCTTTCCAATGCTATCAACCAAAGTAAACTTAACTTCAGGAAAAAGAATAGCTAAAGGAATACCAGGGAAGCCCCCTCCTGTTCCAACATCAAGTATTTCTGAATTAGGTTTAAAACTGCATATCTTTGCTATTGCAAGTGAATGAAGTATATGACGTTCAAAAATATTCTCTATATCTTTTCTTGAAACAACATTTATCTTTTCATTCCACTCTGAATAAAGTTCCGGTAATCGTTCAAACTCTTCCAACTGCTTTTCCGTTACAAAAGGAAAGTGTTGTTTTATAACACTACTTATATCACTATTTGAATACATATCTTTCTATTATATTAATTAATCAACCATTATCATTTAAACACATCATTAATATTTGAAACATTTAATATGCAAAAATAATAAACATAATCAAACCAAAGCCTAAAAGCTTTATTTTATTATAATTTACCTCTTGAATTAGAGATTTTTTGTTACTTTGCAGTAAATTTACAGACTCAATGGTTAATATGGATAATTGAATATGAATTATCTATATTTTATTTCATAAAACACTAATGGAGATTTTAACAATTAACGATATTCAAATTGAAGTAGAGAGAAAAAATATTAAGAATATACATCTTAGAATTTATCCTCCTGATGCTCGTGTTCATATTTCTGCTCCTAAACGTATGGATTTAGATACTATCCGTTCATTTGTTATTTCAAAGATGAGTTGGATAAATAAAAAAGTAGAACTTGTTAAATCAAGAGAAATTCAATCAACAAAAGAATATATCTCTGGCGAAAAACATTATTATAAAGGGAATATTTATATATTGAATGTAATATATAAAAACGCTACTCCTAAAGTTGAAATTAATGATAATGGATTTATTAATTTATACGTTAGAGAAGGCTCATCAATAGAAAAAAAAGAAGCTGTTCTTCGTGAGTGGTATAGAAACGAGTTAAAGGAAATATTAGAACCCGTTGTAAAGAAATGGGAAAAGATTTTAGGTGTTAAAGTAAATGATTGGGATATAAAGAAACTAAAAACAATTTGGGGAAGCTGTAACACAAGGACTCATCATATTTTATTCAATCTTGATTTAATAAAAAAGCCTGCTTATTGCATTGAATATGTAGTTGCACATGAATTAACTCATTTAATTGTAAGACTTCATAATGCTAAGTTTAATTCAATAGTTGAAACTTATATTCCAAATTGGAAAGAAATAAAAACTGAACTAAATAATTTTGTTCTATAAATAGCCCATTCTATATTTGCAAATATATTATATCCTTTTTTTAAATAGACTGGTTTATAATACAATAAGGCACAGGGTTAGAATATAATGAGGACGGGATTAGAACAGAAAAGACAGACGGGGGTTAGAACAAAAAAGACAGGGTTATAAAATAAAAAAAAGAAGGGCAGGTTTAGAACCTGCCCCTACAATTTAATCGATTTAATTAAATATTATTATTTTTTAATCCCGTTGTTTCTTAGGACTGCATCTATTGATGGTGCTTTACCACGGAAACGAATATACATTGCCATTGCATCATCTGTGCTTCCACGAGAAAGTACTTCATTTTTAAATTTATCTGCTGTTGTTTTGTCAAATATATTTCCTGCTTCTAAGAATGCATCGAATGCATCTGCATCAAGAACTTCTGACCAAACATAAGAATAGTAACCTACTGCATATTCTCCTCCAAATACATGTGCAAAGTATGTTGAACGGTATCTTGGTGGAACTTGAGAGATTAAACCTATCTTACTCATTGCTTTATTTTCAAAGGCAATAACATCATCTATTTTGTCGCTTGATTTAATAACATGGTATTCCATATCAAGATATGCTGCAGCAAAACGTTCTGTCATTCCATAACCTACATTAAATGTTCCTACCGATTGAATTTTCTTTATTAAAGCATCTGGTATTACTTCGCCCTTTTCATTCTTAGCAAACATTTTTAATACTTGTGGTTGTGAGCACCAATGTTCAAATACTTGTGATGGTAATTCTACGAAATCTTTTGGTACTGATGTTCCTCCTGTTGAAATATATGTACAATTAGAAAGTAGTGCATGTGTTGCATGTCCCATTTCGTGGAATATTGTTGAAGCTTCTTCTGCTGTTAGAGTTGTTCTTCCTGAAGGTGATTTAGCAAAATTAAAACATACTGTTGTGATTGGTGTTATCTTCTTTCCGTTCTTTACATATTGTTCTCTATAGCTATTACACCATGCTCCACCAACTTTTGATGCTCTTGTGAATGGATCCCAATAAAGAATACCTACATGTTCTCCTTTTTCGTTTTTACATTCATAAACCTTAACATCTGTTGTGTAAACTGGAATATCTTTTCTTTCTGTAAAGCTTAAACCATAAAGTTTTGTTATTACATCAAAACATCCTTTACGTACATTATCTATTTCAAAATATGGTCTTGTTTGTTCTTCATCAAAGTTATATTTTTGTTTCTTTAGCTTTTCAGAATAATATGACCAGTCCCAAGCTTCAAGTGTTGCTCCCTTTTGGTCTTTATCAAGAAGTTTTTGTAATTCTGCTGCATCTTTCTTTGCTGCTGGAATAGAATATTTCAATAAACCTTCAAGTAAATCATATACTGCTTTTGGGGTCTTATTCATTCTTTCTTCCAATACATAGTCTGCAAATGATTTATAACCTAATAGTTCTGCTTTTTGAGCTCTAAGGTTTACAATCTTCTTAATTACTTCCTTATTGTCGGTTGCTCCTCCATTATTACAACGATTGTTTTTAGCTTTAAAGATTTTTTCTCTTAATGCTCTGTTTTCTGAATATTGTAGGAAAGGAAATACTGATGGATTATCTAATGTAAATATCCATTTACCTTCTTTTTTTTGTTCTTTTGCTGTTGTTGCTGCTTGTTCAACTAACCATTCTGGCAATCCTTTTAAGTCTTCTTTCTTATCAATAACAAGAGTATAAGCCTTTGTTTCCTTTAATAGGTTTGAAGTAAATTTAGATTCTAATGAGGTTAATTCTCCATTTACCGCTTTAAGTTTTTCTTGATTTTCTTTATTAAGCAAAGCTCCTGAACGTACAAACTTCTTATAGGTTTTATCCAAAAGCATTTGTTGTTCCTTGTTTAGTTTTTCTTTATTTTTATTGTCCCAAACTTTTTTTACTCTTTCAAATAACTTAGCGTTCATAGTGATTTCATCGCCATGTTTAGCCATCATTGGTCCAATCTTTTCTTCTAACTTTTGTAATTCTTCATTTGTGTTACATGAAGTCATATTAAAAAATACGCCTGAAATCTTTGCTAATAATTCACCACTTAAATCATAAGCTACAATTGTATTTTCAAAGTTAGCTGCTTCTTTGTTGTTAATTATTGCATCTATCTCTTCATTATGAACCCTCATTCCTTCCTCAAATGCAGGAAGATAATCCTTAGGTTGTATTTTGTCGAATGGTGGAGTTCCGAATGGAGAATTCCATTCTTTTAATAATGGATTGTTGGCAAGGTCTTTTTTGTCCTTTCCACAACCGCCTAATAATAATGCTGCTGATAGCATAAATAAAATCGTTTTTTTCATTGTCTTTTTGTTTTTTTGATTACTATTTAATCGTCAATTGTTTTCTTGAATTTAAACTTTGGCTCTTCATTTTTGATTAATCTTCTAATATTCTTGCGATGCATGTATGGAATAAATACTCCAACCAAGCAAGTGAATACTATTAAAGGCACATATACTTCATAATTTAACCAATGTCCACAAGTTACATATAATATAGGAAAAGCTATTGAAGCTAATATTGAAGCTAAAGAAATATATTTTGAGAATACGAATGTTACAATAAATACCCCTATAATTAACGGTAATAATGGATCAAAAAGACCTATTACCACACCAAGCATTGTTGCAACACCTTTTCCTCCTTTAAAACCAACATAAATTGGTATAGCATGTCCAACAACAGCTATTACTCCCAAAACAAGTTTGAAATAAGTTAAATACTCAGCACCTGTTACCATTCCCCATATTTCTGTATAGAAACGTCCAAAGAAGTTCCCAATATAAACAGCCATCCAACCTTTAAAAGCATCTATTCCTAAAACAAATAAACCAGGAAGTAATCCCAATACTCTTATTGTATTTGTAGCACCAGCATTTTTACTCCCCTTTTCTCTTACATCAATTCCATAAAATGATCTTCCTATCCAAACAGATGAAGGAATTGAACCTAATAAATAGGCGACTATACCTCCAAAACCTAACATTATATAATTAAATATTGTCATCTCTTACTTTGTTTTATTCTTCTGTATTAATTTCTTTATCGTCTATCTTTTCAAGCTTTCTTATAAAATCTCTTTTCTCGTTTGGTGTTGCAAGACGATAAGTGTAAACCTTTCCATTTTCCTGTTTAAATTCTCTTTCTTTATTTGGGGCAAGTTTTATATAGTCATTAAATATTTCAGAAGAAGACATTGCACTCATTGATGCTCCATTATATGTAAAGAAATACCATTGGTCTGGATTTGCCTCTATGTATATTCTTATCTCGTTAGAAATAGAAGTTTTTAATAACTGTATCTTTGCTCTTATTTTTTTATTTAATTGATATTTTCCCACTATACTTAATTCAGCATCACCATAAGAAACATAAGAATTTAAAATTTCATCCCATTGCATTTTTACGTTAGAAAAGTAAAGAGTAAAATCCATTTGTTTAGGTATTTCTTTCCATTCACCTGTTGTTAGAAGATCTTCATAAAGTTTTCCACCTTCTTCTCCATACATTGCAACAAGCTGGTCTTTGTATTTTGATGTTTCAAACTCTATTGGGATAAGATTCATATCTTCATAAAGCTCAACTCCCATATAATCTAATGCTTGTTGATTAAATGGAAATTTAAGACCAAGACTCATATTAATTTCAGCAGTAGTCTTATTATTATTTATCTTTACTTCTCCATAATTATTCATTTTAACCGCTCCACCTTTATTGAAACCAATATCAATCATTCCTTGTCCTCTTGCATCACATGTCAATTTGTTTAAAACAAGGTAATCCCCTAATGCACCTTGCATATCATCTAACTTTTCTCTTGAAGCTATGCGATATTCATTAGAGTTTTTATCGAAAGTTAAGAAACCCTTTGTTTTCATAAAAGTATTATCTCCTTCCTTATCTGTTGTAAGGAATGCAGACTTTGGTTCTAAGTTTTTTGAAGTAAATTGTAAAGAGGCTGTTATTCTTTGTCCATCAACTGAAGTTGGAGCTTCTGGTATAGGGATATATATTTCTTTTGCGTCTACTCTTGAATTAAACTTTAACCAAGCAAGATTATCATTACAATTATGAGTTAGCTGAAGTCCTCCATCAAATAAATAGTTTGTATCTTTTGCATCTACTTGAACTGTTCCATAAAAATTAAATGCAGAGTTCAGAGCTATTGCACTTTCTTTATCTACATTTCCTATTGCTCTTGTAAAAGTTGGGTCTGGATTAATCTTTGTCATAAAGATAGGAATCTTCTTACTGTTTTCATCTATATAGTCTATATATCCATTTGCAGAATAAAGCTGTGAAGAGAATATTGCTACCTTGGCATTATAGAAATTATGTAATTTTGTTTCTGTATCTACAAGTATTTTTGCATCATCGATAGTATCCATTTGAGCACCTGGACGTATTGTTATTGATGCATCACCAGGACGTATTGCTGCATCAGCACTACGAACAAGAAATACCTCATCGGCTAAAAGTTTATTATTCTTTAGACTAAGAGTTGCATGAACAGAATTAAATGTTAATCCTTTTTGAAGTGGATTAGTTGATATAAATTTAGCTCCTGGTTGTTCTAATTCAACTAAACTTTGTAGGTCTTTATTTGGAAAATCACCAGCTTCAACACTTTTTGAATTAAGTAAAGCAAGCTCTTTTGTATCTAAACCCCAATCAAATTTATCTACTTCACAAGAATATTGAAGATAAGTTAAGTCACAAGGTTTAATTCCTTCAATTGAAGTAAATTCTCCTTTTCTTGTTTGAAAATCAACATAAGACTTAACTTCTTTTGCTTTGAAAGCTATATCATTTCCATTTAATGACATCAAAGTAAAATTAGCTGTATCTGCACTATAAGTTATATTTTTAAACTTAAAATAATCACCATCTACTATCATTTCGCCGGCCTTATTACTTCCTTGTCCTGTTAATCCACTTGGAGCTACAGTAAGAGTGCCTGAATGTAAAGCTTCACCACCATACATAAAGAATGGTTCTGCTTTTTGTTCTACAAGCATGTAATCATTATAAGGCAACCAATGTTCAGCTGTTTTTGTAATGCTTACTTCTGGAAATTCAACTCCAGCTTTATTAGCTGAACAAATAAATTTATCAGTTGTACAAAACATTGAATCAGGAAGAAATACAAACATTCTCGAATCGGAACGAGATGCAACATATTCTAAATAACCAGCTCCTAATAATCCTTGTAAACTAAGGTCTAATCTATTATAATATTTTCCTTTACCTCCATAGGCTGAATACCCCCCCTGCGGAGTTTCTACTATAAAGCCAAGTGAATAGTCTTTCATTACAACCAAAGGCTCCTTTATATCAGGGAATATTCCTGCTGACTTTAAAACACCCGTAAAACGAACGCTATCAGTCTTAAAATTCATAAGATCTTTTAATTTGAATGGGTCTAATTTATAATAGAATTTATCTCTTAAATAAAGCCCATTCTGTATCTTAGGTTGATCATAATAAACATAAGAATCTTGAAGTGAAGATAACATTGGATAGCCTGGAACTCTTTTAATACTGCTCTTATTATTAGGAGCATCTATTAATAACTCACAAACTAAGTTTTGAAGAGGAGTTTGTATTTTTACTATTTTATTAGAGTCTTCATATAATGGGACAAAGAATGCAAGTGAGTCTATCTTTGGAAGGCTAAGTGAGAAATTTTCATAATTGAAAAGACATCTTTCTCCTCCCATATTAAATCTTCCTGCTGTTATTCTTCCATCAAATTCAAAACTTCTATTCTTCTTCATTACTATTTCTCCTTTTACAGGGGAGATATTAACAAAATGTGTATCTGACAAGGAAAAACTTTCAATGCCATACATCCTTAAATCCATATCTAAGATATTTAATATAGCATTTGCACCCTTCTTCACTGATGAAACGAAACGTAAATTATCATAATCCTGTTTCTTAGAAAAGGCTTTAATATAATCGTATAGTTTTTGCTTTACAATAGCTGTTTTACGATAAGATTCATAATTAATAAAACCACTCATAGCAAGACGCATAAGCACTACTTCTGCTTGTGTTTCATCAAGTCCAATATATTTTGCAAATTCTTTAACTGGTATATCATTCTTTTTATATTTATCTGCAAAACCTTTTACCCTATATATTGGGTTAATATCATCTATTCCCTGTAACTTGTCCCATTTTGCCTGTGTATAATAGTTATTAGATTCAAACGATGCAAAAGAAATAGTATTTTCAGGTCCTTTTATGGATGTAAATTCCAGAGTATGACCATCTAATTTTGCATAAACTGCTTCTGTGTAAATATCTATTGCCTGATAAGAATCAACCCAAGGACTTGCAGATATTCCTTCTTTATTATTAATACAAGCTATCTCTCTTTGCCCCTTATTATATCTCATTAGAAGACCAGGATGATAAATTGAATCATTATTAATATAAAATGTTACTTGACAATCAGGTGAAGCAATACCTTCCTGACTAAATGGGTGAAGAATTGCCTTTGCCTTACAAAATAATTTCCCTTCTTTTTTAAACACCAATTCTGCTGGCTCCTTTGCATTTCCTGTTCCTAAGAATTTACCTCCTTGTTGAGTGAAACCTCCAACATAATCAACTTCAGGAAATATATTCTTTATTATTTCTTCTCTTTTATAAGAATAGAAACGAGGATAAGTTGCATCACCCACTTTATCGGAACATTTATCTTCAAGACTTCCTTTTAATTTATGTTGAAAATATTCTTTGTTGGTAAACAGAACTGAATCTGCAAATATAGCTGCTCTCTTTAATGAAACAGTAAATGAATCTAATTCTGCATAAACTTGATCTTTTGGAAGTCCTGCTCTTGTCCAATCAATCTTTCCTCCAAAACCTTCAAAGACCTGATCTACAATATAGAATTTCCCTATTGTTGAATATATTGTATTAAAATCTTTTTGAGAAGAATAAGTAAGGTCTAAAGAAGATTTAAAATCAACATAAGGTCCTCTTATTGTATCTATTCTAATTGAATATCCATTATGTTTTACTGTCCAATTAACTGTATTGGTTGAATATAAAGAATTATATTTTACTAAATTCAAGGAAGAATTAACTGCATTATTAAACCATCCTAATGTTGATGATTTAATTGTCCATTGAAGCCCTTTAAACCATTGATTATAACTTTCTCTTGATTGGTTTGCTTTTTGAAATTCTATTTGAGTTTCTATAAAATCATAAAAGCCTGGATTAGGTCTTACTCTCTTCTTTAGCATTTCATTAGAAAGATCCATTACATCTTTCTTTTGCTGTGAAGATATTGCATTCCATACTTCCGAGTATTTTAAGATAAGCTCTGCATATTCTTTTTGCTTATCTTTTTTCATATTCACATCTGATTGATAGAATTGAGTAAGCTCTTCTATATATGTATCTGGATTACCACTAAATTCCTTAAATCTTTGTGCAAATAAAGTAGCACTAAAGCATAACATCAAAATAATCAATACCAATCTTTTTGTTTTCATTCTCCTTTATTTGTTTTTCGTTAATCGCAATGCTGCCCAATTCTCTTTTGATATTTGTTTATCTAATGAAAACCCATATTTTCCTGCTTCAGATACTAATATCTCAACATCTGTTATGTAAAATCCACTCAAGAACAAAACACCATCTTTTCTTATATGAGATGAGTATTGTTTTAAATCCTGTAAAAGAATATTTCTATTAATGTTTGCGATAAAAACATCATAACTTCTATCTAACGAATCAGCATTACCCAATCTTACAATAACATCAACATTATTTTTCCCAACATTCTCTTTTGCATTCTCATAAGCCCACTCATCGTTATCTATAGCCTCAACATAAGAAGCTCCTTTCATTTTAGAAAGTATTGCTAAAACACCTGTTCCTGAACCCATATCCATAACATCTTTTCCTTTTACATCTTCTGTTTTTAAAAGCTCTATTATTTGAAAAGTTGTTGGGTGATGAGCTGTACCAAAAGACATCTTTGGAGATATTTCAATATTATAAGGTATATCTTTTAGAGGTTCATGGAAAAAAGCATAAACATAACAAAAGTCATCAATTAAAACAGCAGGATAAGACTTCTCCCATTCTTCATTCCAGTTTTTTTGTTCTATTTCTTTTATTTTAGTTGAAATATCAACATCAGGATTATTTTCAATAAATCTTCCTATCAAGGACATCATTTCAGTTTCACTAAATGTTCCTTCTGGACAATAAGCTAAAAACCCTTGATTTGTATCCTGAAAACTTTCAAATCCAATATCGCATAAATCAGATTGCAAAATTTCAGAATACATATCAAGAGCATCTAAACAAAACTCTACTTCAATATATTTCATTAATTATTGATTATATTTCTTCGTGAAAAATTAGAATGATTTTATGATTGCAATGAAGTCTTCTGCCTTTAAAGAAGCACCACCTATTAGTCCTCCATCAACATCATTATTAGCAAATAATTCTTTTGCATTCTTGGCATTACAACTACCTCCATAAAGTATTGATATATTTTCCGCAACATCTTTACCATATTTAGAAGCTAACAAAGACCGTATATATGCATGCATTTCTTGAGCTTGTTCACTTGTTGCTGTTTTTCCAGTTCCAATTGCCCATACTGGTTCATAAGCAATAACAACATTTAATATCTCTTTTTCTGTTAGATGAAATAAACTTTCTTCAACCTGTTTTTTTACAACATCAAAATGTATATTCTTTTCTCTTTCTTCTAATACTTCACCACAACAGAAAATTGGTCTAATAGCATTAGCTAAAAGTTTTTCAACTTTAATTTTTATATCCTCATTTGATTCATTAAAATATTTTCTTCTTTCACTATGTCCAACAATGCAGTAATCCATATTCATAGAACCTAACATCTGTGCAGAAACTTCCCCTGTGTATGCACCATTATCAAACATTGAAACATTTTGAGCCCCTGCAAAAAAGTTTGATTCTTGTGCAATATCAGATGTTAATTCAAGATAAAGAAAAGGAGGGCAAATTATTACATCTGGCACAATATCCAATTCCTCTAATTTTTCTGCTAATTCATTGACTAAATCATCTGCCTGTTCAAAGTCAAGGTTCATTTTCCAGTTTCCTGCTACTATATTTTTTCTCATAATATTTTTATTATTTATATGTTAATAAGTGATTGCAAAGGTACTATTTTTATTTAGCTATTCTTACTCTTGGATCCAAAACCCCATAAAGAATATCTACTATTATATTTACTAAAACTAACAAGACGCATATTACTAATAAAGCTCCCATTACAACAGGGAAATCATACTTTTCTAATCCATCAACAATTACAACCCCAACACCTTTCCAGTCAAAAATATATTCAACAAATACAGCTCCAGCCAAAAGAGAAGCAAACCAACCTGAAACTGCTGTTACAACAGGGTTAAGTGAATTCTTTAAAGCATGATGAAAAAGAACCTTTATATTAGATAAACCTTTTGCTCTTGCTGTTCTTATATAATCTTGAGACAAGACATCTAACATTGTACTTTTTGTTAATTCCGAAATAACAGCCAAAGGTCTAATGCCTAAGGTGAAAGCAGGTAAGATAATATTTTTTAAGTCTAAATACTCCCCTCTTCCAAAGTCATCAACCGAATAAAGACTTCCAAACATTGACAACCCTGTATAATCTGCCAACACATAAGCAAAAAGCCAGGCAAAGACAATTGCTGCAAAAAAAGAAGGCAATGACATGCCCAGAACAATTACCGAAAGATTTATCTTATCAAACCAGGAATCTTTCCATATTGCAGAAAGACTCCCTAATATAACTCCTACTATTAATGCAAAAGTCATACTAACTAATGCCAAAATAATTGTATTTGGAAAAGCCTCTGAAAGAATATCTGTTACTTGTCGTTTCGATTGATAAGAACGTCGAAGATAAGGTTTTTTTATTACCACAACATTCTCTTTGCCAGAATATATCTTAACATAAGAATATTTACTGTTGTCTAAATATCTTGAACTATTAGGGTCTGTCTTATGAAAAGATAAAGGAGAAAGGTCATTTAAATAATAACAAAATTGAGTCCAAAGAGGTTTATCAAGCCCAAGGTCTTTTTTTATTATGGCAACACTTTCTTCATCTGCTCTTTGACCTAACATCATACGAGCAGGATCACCTGGCAATACATTAAATAAAAAGAATACAAGCGTTACAACTCCAAGCAACACCAAAAATCCATAGCCTATTCTTTTTAATATAAAGTTTAACATAAATTTATTTCATTCTCCACAAAACATTTAACACCAAGTTAATTATGTTTATTAGGTCTTTTTTGTTCATTAAATGAATACTATTCTGTTCTTTTTTGTCTTTCTATTCCTAATTTACTGAAATCAGGCAAGCAACGCCAAGACCATTTCTTAACAACAACACCATTTCGCATCATCACAACTCCCGGATTAGAACGCATCATTGTTTCTATTGCCTTATCGTCTGTAGAATACATCAAAACATCTTTCCAATTATTTCTTTCCGTAAAATCCGCCCATTTTTTTATTTGTGTAGCTGTTACAAGTGCAGTTTGACAACCAAAAGCGGAAGCTTCTTTCTCAAACTTAGCCACTTTTTCAATAGCTTTTTTAGATGGGGAATCCAAGTCCACAAGAGTAAATATAAAAGTAACTCCTTCATGAGAAAGAATATCAAAGGTTTTATCTTTGTCATCAAATACTCCTATCATTGAAAATCCATTAGCAGCAACAGTATTTGTATTAATTACTCTACTATTAACAAAAGTCCAATGAGATGCAAATGCTGTATCTATTTGATATTCCTTCATTAATTCATCCATTCCAAACTCTCTTTCCTTACCAGTTAAATTATTCTTATAAGTAGCATAACTTACAGGTGGTTTTTGATCTTCTTTCTTTGCTACAATTCTATTTCCTTCTTTCCAAGGACGGAAATCAATCAAAGGTTCATAAAGTGCATTATAAATAGTAAAACAAAGAACTAAAACAATTACAATAGAGCCAAATAATCTCCCATAAAAAAGATTTTTCTTTGATGCGAGTTTTAATTTATCAAATACTATTACAACAACAAGCAATATATCAATAATAATATTCTTAAAGAAAGTTTCCCAATTAGTTAGTTTCACTGCATCACCAAAACAACCACAATCTGAAACCTTATTTGTTAAAGCATCAATAAAAGTAAGAACAGTGAAAAATAACATCATTAAACACACTATCCAATTAACATACTTTTTAAAGAAACCTGAAACCAATAAGATTCCAATAATAAATTCTAAACTACATAATATTATTGATACGAAAATAGGTAGCCAAGGCATAGCTTGAATTAAACCATTGAAACCAAAGACTCCCATATACTCTGTTATCTTATAAGCCGAACCATAAGGATCAACAGATTTTACAAAGCCAGAAAATATAAATACTAATCCGACAATTATTCTGAATATTCTTGCTAAATACTTCATCGTCTATAATTTTTAAATTGATTATCTTATTTTAATGCTTGCAAAAACGCCATAATTTATAATATCATAATAGTTTGCATCAACTCCTTCCGAAACAGATACCTTGCCTTCATTATCTTCAATTTGCTTTAATCTCATTATCTTCATTAAGATTAAATCCACAATAGAGCTAACCCTCATACTACGCCAAGCCTCGCCATAATCATGATTTTTATCTTCCATTAAGCTTTTTGCTCCTTGAGAATACTTATCATAAAGTTCCAAAGCAAAAGGAATATCTAAATTTTCTTTGTCATTACTAACTCCCAATTCCAATTGAATAAGTGCAATAATAGAATAGTTAATTATGCCTATAAACTCAGACATTATTCCTTCATCAACCTTCATAACTCCTGATTCTTGTATTTGGCGAATACGATTTGCTTTAATAAATATTTGATCTGTAAGAGAAGGAAGACGTAAAATACGCCATGAAGAACCATAATCATTTAATTTAGCAGAAAATAAATTTCTGCACTCTTTTATTATATCATCATATTCTTTTGATGTGTTCATATTATTTTTCTTAGATATCAATAATTAATCACTAATAAATGTGTAATTTTGCTCATTATTGCAGACAAAAAACACCATGAATTCAATCGATAAAATTACAAATTTATCTTATAACAGGACTATAAATGTTCAAGGAAAATTAATTTCTTTACAAAAACCTCTCATAATGGGTATCTTAAACCTTACCAACGACTCATTCTTTGATGGAGGAAAATACATAAACAATATAGAAAAAGCACTATTACATTGCAAAGAAATGATTGATGATGGAGCTGATATAATTGATATCGGAGCTTGTTCAACACGTCCCAATTCACAATTAGTTCCAAAAGAAGAAGAGATAAAACAACTAATTCCAATCATAAAAGAAATAAGAAAACAATTCCCAGAAATAATTATTTCAATTGATACTGTTTGGGCAGAAGTAGCAGAAAAAACAATTAAAGCAGGAGCTAATATAATAAATGATATATCAGGAGGGCAATTTGACAAGGATTTATTTAAAACAGTTGCTCAATTAAAAGCACCTTATATACTAATGCATACTCCCGCAACTCCTGATAAAATGCAGCAACATACAACATACAATAATATATTTTTAGATATATGCAATTACTTTTCAGAAAGAATACAAACTTTAAAAGACTTAG